>OLIJ01000016.1_pt1 | contig 278554 bp, 300 predicted proteins | sample 1609731 | NCBI WGS metagenome assembly OLIJ01 (sample SAMEA4350159, study PRJEB24818) | metagenome | biome: human; feature: gut; material: faeces | place: Denmark | collected 2013-09
GTGTTGGACTGCGTCAGCAGATGACCACTCTGATCGACAAGCGTAACGTTACCCGGCGGCAGACCGGCCACCGCACTGGAGACCAGGTGCGTGACGGCGCTGATCTGCCCTTCATCCAGCGCACGGCCAGGTTCGAGGTTAACGGTCACAGAGGCCGAAGGGGACTTTTGTTCACGGACAAACAGGGACGGCTTAGGCATCGCCAGGTGCACGCGGGCACTTTTCACCGGGCCTAAGGTTTCAATCGTACGGGCCAGCTCACCTTCCAGTGCGCGCTGATAGTTAACCTGCTCGCTGAACTGACTGATGCCGAATTTTTCCTGATCCAGCAGCTCAAACCCAACCGCGCCGCCTTTTGGCAGCCCCTGCTGGGCGAGACGCAGGCGAAGCTCGTGCACTTTATCTGCCGGTACTTCAAGCGCACCGCCGTTATCGGCAAAGCGATACGGGATGTTCATCTGGGTCAGTTGGGTGACGATGGCGCCGCCATCCTGATCGGAAAGGTTGCTGTAGAGCGTGCGGTAATCCGGGCTTTTTGCCCATAAGACCATCGCGACAACGATCGCAATGGCGGCAGCGCCTGCCACAATCAACGGGATCTTAGGGTTGGCGCGAAGGCGGTTCATCCACTCGAGTGATTTATTCTGTGGCGCTGTCGATGCTGCTGTCGCACTCATTGCGCACCTCTTAAATCCTGGTGGTTTACGTTATTCGTGTAGAGAAACAAAACTGACTCCCGGGTCGGCAAACACGACAAAAGTTCCATAATGATGGCCCTGCCATTATTTGATGATTCGGGATTTTCTATGCGTCAAATAACCTGGTTTTTTAACGCTATTTACCGCCATTATCTTATTGACAAGCTGTTAGTCTTGACCTCGTAAAAAACCATCCAGGGGAGAGTCATGGCTATACAGGGCATTGAAGGGGTACTCAGTCAGTTACAGGCAACGGCGATGACCGCCCGTAATCAGAGCGTGGCTGACCAGCCGCCGGGCGTCAGTTTCGCCGGTCAACTGCATGCGGCGCTGGACCGGATCAGCGACAAGCAAAACGCAGCCCGTACCCAGGCTGAGAGATTTACCCTTGGCGAACCCGGCGTGGCGCTCAACGATGTGATGGCCGATCTGCAAAAAGCGTCGGTGTCATTGCAGATGGGGTTGCAGGTGCGTAACAAGCTGGTGTCGGCATACCAGGAAGTGATGGGCATGCAAGTTTAGGTTATATAACCTAATGATATTTATAATTAATAACCATCCGATCCCACAGCGTGGGGCATGGATGGGGCAAACTCACTCAATTTCTGGTTGAGGATGAGTACCTGGTCCTGGTTATTTTCAGCCATCCAGGATCCGTACACCCGGTAAACCATTTGCGCGTCGGTGTGGCCCATTTGCTTCGCGATGAAGTTCGGGTTAGCACCGGCAGCTAATGACCAGCATGCATACGTATGTCGGGACTGGTATGCTCTGCGATAGCGAATCCCGGCGCGTCGCATTGCCGCTTCCCACGACTGGTTAATCGACCCCACTGCGTAATGATGCCCGGCACGGCCATTACGTGATGCGATCTGCGGGTTGAACACGAACGTGCAAGGATGCACATCGGTACGGCCATACTCGCGCAGCTTCACCTCAACCTGATACTGCTTACCCAGGCGTGTCAGTTCTGCCTGGCTCTTCAGCACGTCGATCGCTGGCTGAATGAGGTTGATGATGCGGTCCGTCCCGGCCTCCGTTTTCGGAAGGGTGAACTCCTTCGTTAACGTATGGTTCCGGCGGATCATCATCGTGCCCGCTTTCAGGTCGATATCTTCCCATGCCAAAGAAACGAGTTCGCCGTGGCGTACGCCGGTGTAAACGGCCAGCGACCACATGTTTTTCAGTTGCTGGTGGGCGCAGGCGTTAATCAACCTGACAAACTCATCGCGCGTCAGCGGGTCAGGCTCGCATCGTGACCGCTTAAGCATGACGATCCCGGTGAACGGATTCACCCGTACATAACCGCTATCAGCGGCAAACTTAAACATCCCGCCCATGGTCTTCATGTAGTTGTTGACCGTCCGGACTGAGCGACCCTTAACCGGCGTTTTCTGCCCGACTTTCAGCGTGTGATAACCGGTCAGCAATTCCTTCCTGATAAACAGCAGATCTTCCTGCGTTACCGCAGATACCAGCCTGTCCCCACCAATCCTGGGCACCATGTTGCGCGCTATAGATGCATAGCGTGACATCGCGTTGGTGCTGATCTCCATACGCTTCAGTTCAAGCCACTTGTTCGCCAGCTCCAGCACGGTGATTTCCTTGCTCTCCACCCCAAACCTTTTCAGGTTAGGCGAGTCTGGGAATTGCGCTGCATAGTTGAAGTTGCCGGTCTTAATCGAAAAGCACACCGACGCGCGCAGCTCGCCAGCGACCTTTCTGTTTTTTGGTGTATCCGGCACGCCGAGGCTTTCACGCACCCGGCTGCCTTTATAGATGAACCATATGCGGAGCGTCCCGCCATGGTTTTCCACGCCTGTTGGGTATGCTGACTTAGCCATTATTCCCTCCTGACGTCCAAGAGCCCGCTAAGCATAAACGGATCTTCATTGGTGCGCACCCGGCTGTTTCTTTGACATGCTCTCAACCCACTGGTCGACAGCCTTTCGGTTGTACATGCATTCGCTGTTTTTCTTCGGCACGCCGTCCGGTGAGACGTGAAGGTATTCCCTTCCTACCATCCAGCATTTTTTGCGGGCCCGCTCGATAGTGCCCGGGCGAAGGCCGGTAATCTCGACGAGCTTTTCTTCGGTTACCCAGTCGTTGGGCACGATTAAGGTCATTTCGCTCATGGGTGTCTCCAGGCAAAAAAGAACCCGGCGCGGGGCCGGGCAAAAGGGATGATGTGGCAGTGCTTTCGCACCCAATAGCCAGCTCATAACTGGCTATCAGTTGCGTCATGGTTTGATGTGAAGGCGCGGCTCGCCGTCTTTCGGCTCCGGCCACTGGCGAGCCATATTCACCTTCAGCTTTTCTTCAAGCGCCGCGGTGATTTGATCATCGCTGATACCGGCGCGCCGCTGTGCGTCCCACAGCAGGAACTGCATATCAGCCCATTCGCTGAGGTCGCCGGGATCGGCAGCAGCTTCCAGCGCCTCTTTCGACAGATGCTTCAGCGGCCCGACGGGGCCGACGTTGCCGAAGGTCTTTTCTGACCATTCAGCGTGGCGCCGCCGGATCAGGTTTCTGGTGAACTGCGATTTCTTCGATTCGTAAAATTTCACGCTCTCTCCTCATGCCGCACGCTGGGCGCGCAGCTTCTTCAGGTGTTCTGCTGTTTCGATTTCTTCAGCGATCCGCTCAGCCTGTGCTTTGGTCAGCGGCTCGAATTCATGCTGAAAGCGGCCCATGCTGGCGATGCAGGTGCGGCCGTTGCGGATGTAGTGGACTACTTCGTGGGTAGCGCGGAGGATTTTGCATGGCGCGCCGTGGGGATCGGCGTACCAGGTATTAGGATGGATTATCCTGAACATTGGGACCACCTTTGACGAAGATCACCCAGTGGGTTTTGTCTGACTTGCCGGTGCGCTGCCAGATGATCGGCTTCTCGTCGGTAAGCGCTAGGATATTACGTACCGGGATCTGCGTTTCGTTCCATTTGAAGATGAGCACACCGTGTGGCCACAACACCCTGAATGCTTCAGCGAATCCGGCACGCAAATCGTCGCGCCATGTTTCTTTGTTGAGCCTGCCGTACTTTTTCCCCATCCACGCGTTATCGCCGACGCGCTCGAGGTGCGGGGGATCAAATACGACGACAGGAAAAGTATTATCGGCAAAGGGAAGGGCGCGGAAATCAGCTATAAGGTCCGGGCTGATAACCAGCTGGCGACCGTCGCAAAGCTCATGCTGCTCAGCGCGGATATCACTGAACACGGCGCGCTCGTCCTGCTTGTCGAACCAGAACATGCGCGACCCGCAGCACATGTCTAAAATTGATTGCTGCATCACAGCCCCCTCTGCTTTTTCTTCAGCTCGATAACCCCCTGGCAATCCGCGCATGTCTGGCAGCCGGGAACGGCAGCACGCCGCGGCTCGGGTATTGGTTCGTCGCATTCTTCACAACGTTCAGCTGATACAGCGTTGCGGTTGATCCGGTGAGCGGAAAGGGCGGCGTTACGCTGAAGCTCTTCAATCTCTGCTGCTGTGTCGATGATGTCGGGCATAATCACTGCTCCCATGTCTTAAGATTCTCCCCGCAGAAGGGGCAGAAGTTCATAGCGATTCCACGTCCGACATACTCGCCGGAGTGTAGTTGTGCAATATCGATTGCCGGCTTGCCAGTGTTGAAATTCACTCTTTCAGGGATAAACGCGCCTTTCGAACGATATGATGGGTTTCCATACTCGAGTGCCTTAGCCAGCATGTCGCAGCGATTAATTAGATTTCCATCCAACGTACACTTATCGCTCATGGTCAATACTCCCGGAACTGTCGGTTAATTCGGTTGAAGGTGAACGCCAGCAATAAAAAAGCCTCTTTAAGAGGCCTTGTGGTGGTCGCTTCTTTCTGAGCCCGATAAGGGTTGGGCTCTTGTGTATTGGGAGTGATATTTTTTTGAAGCCTCAACATATTTGTCATATGCCTCTTTTGCTGTTTTAAAATACCCAAGGTGGATGCGCTTACCTTTTACTCTTATGCTCGCATGCCATTTGTTATTTGTTTTGTGAAAGCAAACCCCGGGATAACCTGAAGAGTTATCATTCCTTTTCTTTCTGTTGCACATGTTCTGCTGATGCGTGACAAGTCGAAGGTTCTCGAGTCGATTATCAGATGGGTTCCCGTTAATGTGATCAATATCTAGCTCAGGAAGTTCTCCATGAACATACATCCAGGCGAGCCTGTGCGCGCTATAGTGACCACAATCTATGCCAATTTGGACATAACCAAGACTGTTTATATAACCAGCCGTTTCTCCTGGCGGTCTACGGTTATTTGTTGATGAAATCCATGTGAATATTCCAGTGTCAGGGTCATAGAAAAGCAACTCTTTCAGCCTGTTAAGCGATAGAGTCAAGCTGCACCGCCTTGCCCGCCGAGTAAAAATGAACAGTCTTTTTTGTGCTCGTTACAAGACCAAACCACTTCGTCATCGCCACGGAAAATATTCACCTCCACGGTTGTTTTATGCTTCGCCACTGCACCGCATTTGCATTTAGCAGAGGTGTTTTTGCTTTTGGCTGACACGCTGCCAACTCTTGGATATTTGCTCACGATTCAACTCCGAAGCGGCGATTAAGCCGCCCTGTGTATACGACGAACTCCAGGAGGCTAACTCCCAGAGCTTCAATTTTCTTGTGATGTTTGTTGATGATGGGCGGCACTGTTTCGTTCCAGTTAGGCTTTGGCTTTTTGCGCATGGCCTGCTGGATTTCTTCGGTGCAGCGGCGGCAGGCGGCGCGAATTGCGTTGTCTGTTTCTGGCGTCATGCGGCCTCCGTTTTCACCACATCGATGACGCATCCGGGCAGCAATTCAACCGCGGCGGTGGCGCATTGGTTTCCCCAGTGGTGCCAGCCTGGCGACGAGCTGCGGCTGAACAGCTCAATGCGCGGCACATCACCGTAAAGCAGTTCCAGCCGGTGGCGAACTTCCCAAGGCTTTTCGCTGTGCGCACCGAGCGGGCTATAGATCACCTGCTTAATCCCTGCGTGCTTACGTTCCAGCCCAGCGCCGCGGGTGGAAATCAGCAGATCTTCGGTATTGGCCCGGGTGTGGTTGCCGCCGTTCATGCGCGTCTCGGCGTTAAGTAGATCGAGGAAGTCGTAAAAGTCGGTGATTTCACCCTCGGCCAGCGCCTTGTTGATGCGCAATTCCGCGTTCTGATTCAGCTTCACCCAGGTAAAGCCCTTCATCGTGCGAACTGTAAATCCCCAGGCTTCGGCCAGTTCGATAGCCTCCTGGTTATGCGTGCCTGTGTACCACATCGCCAGCACCGCATTTTCGGCAGCAAGCTCCCACACAGGTAGGCGCTTGATGTCGATTAACTTCATGGTGGAGTAGTGATCGGCAGCGGCGCCGTTACTGATTGTGTTGCCGTAAGACCAGGGCGGATCTGCGTAGATAAGAGAGTATTTTCCGGTCATGGAATTACACCTCGAAAGCAAGTTGTGGTGTGAACCGATCGCGTTCTGCGTCGTAATTCAGCGAACTTGCAGAGTTAAAGGCCTCTATGCGTTCTACCAGCACAGCGGCTCTGGTTTCTTTGCTGGCTGGCGCATAGGCTGATTTATCCCATGCCTTATCAATACCGATATTGCGCGCAACGTTTGTGCTGTCAGCTGATGAAAGGGGTATGTGAGTAAAAATGTCTTTATTCAGCATGCGAAGGCCATGGAGCTTGGTAATCGGATAGCCATTTGAATCGACTACGTGCCGGATAAGGTCTCGCAATTTTGCCCTACAGGCGCGTGGTCGCTTTGCATCGTATTCACCCATTGAACCTATGCAAACACGAGGAAACTCATGGCAAAGACGAATGAAACGCTCGTCGGGTTCGCTCATATGCCAAACAGGCGCACCGACGAATTTACCGTGTGGCCATTCAGCTATAAGCGCATCGTTCTCTTCGCTGGTTCCACCGATAACATCAGGGATAACTGCAAATGCGAAACGAGGGTGATTCATCCACTCCTTAACTAATTCGTAATAGTCGTACCAGTTAACAGGCTGGCCCTTATCCCAGAAGCTGAAGGCTCCGTTATCAAGTGCGAAAGATTGAGTTACCTCACTGGCAAGCTTAAGTTGCCCAGGGTTAGCGAAGCTGATAAATGCATGACGGCCTTTCCATGCCTTCAGTGCGCATGTATCAGGGGTTATTGGTCCGCCGTGAAAATGAATCATGCACCCTCCCGCTCCGGATCGTTAACATCCCAGCCATTACGCTCAATATTGGTTTGCAGCCGCTTATCTCCGACCTCTTCAATGCTGCGGCCGGTAATCTCTGCGACTTCAGCGTTTGAGTGTCGCCACAGCAGCGCTAGCTCTTCGAGAGACCACGCTTTCATAGCACTGACTCCATTTCGTCGATGTAGAGGCCCTGGGAAATCAGGCGGCGACGGCGGGCGGCGCGAGCAATGCACTCCTGCCGTCGGCCTTCCTGTGACTGCTCTATGGCACGCCGGGTGAACAGCCGCGATTTACCCTGTGGCGTTACAACTTTTGGCTTCGTGACCAGGTCGAATTTCCGGTCGCAGATGCCGTCCTCGTTGATCCATTTTTCCGACTCAACGATCTGAGCTATCTGTCCGGAGCCGCGGGTAATGCCGTTGGCAACCCGGTTAAACTCGATGAGCGTTACGCCAAACTTCTCGGCGATTTCGCTGCCGGTGACCGGGCGGCCGCGCGTCTGAATCATCCAAATAACGCGTTCACGGAGGCCGGAGAATTGCCCGGTTCGCCCTGGCCGGCGGTAAAAGGGTGTGCGTTTCATTTCCACTGTTCCCCGAACGTGAAGCCGATCTCTGCCAGCGCCTCGTCCATCTTCTCAATGAACTCCGGCACCATTTCGTTGAAATCGGTCATGTACTGCGGATCCCGCTCAACGACGACATGGTGAATGCCTTCGCGTTTCATGCGAGGGTCGTAGTTGGCAAAAAACCAGGCATCTTTCCCGGTCACCCACATGCTGTACTGCACCTGAGCCATGTACGCAGACTTGATGGCTTCGAAACCGCCAAGGCGGAATTTCATGAAGTCGCGAGAGGTGAAAGGGCATTTAAGTTCAAGGCCGAACCCGTTACTGCACAGGCCGTCAGGGGAGCACGCGGTGCGCATGCTCTCGTCACGGAACAGGATCGGCGACTCCGTGACTTTCACGTCGGTGGTGAACTCGAAGAGGGTACGAGCATCTTCCTCGTGCTGCTTACCCCAGGCCAGTGCCTTGGCGTTAACCTCTGGCGCGACGCCTGTGCATACCTCGGCGAGCAGCGTGTGGAAGTAGGACATTTTCATGTCTGTCCACTTCTTTCCCGATCTTGGCTTGGCGATGACGTTGTGCACTTCAGAGGCGGTGATAACGCCGAGGCGCAGCCGGTGCCATGCCTCGTCGCCTTGCTGGATAGTAGTTACGTCGATACCGGTCCGGGCCAGGATAATTTCTGGTGTCATGCTGCCGCCTTTTGCCTGAGGAACCCGAGAGCCTTAACACCTTCCATTTCTGTTAGGTCGGCTGGCTGCGAGATAGGGCGTTTGAAAATGCGTGAACAGAGAGGGAGAAGATCGGCATCCCATGTCTTATCCAAAGAGACAAGGAGGTCGTTTATCTCTTTCTGCGTGGCTTCGCTAAGCGGCGTTATATCGCGCTCAGGCTGACGCTCTGCTGTAAAGTTGATACCTTCTTCGCCCTCGTTGTTAACGTGGTCTATGGCGGCGTCCAGGCGCTCACGGCGAGGCCAGTATTTTGCTGCCTGCTTCACGACCGTCTTGAGGATCATCTGCTCTTCATCGGTGACCCATGGACACTTCTTGCTATTGTCGGATTTGTACTTCTTCCACGCTTCTGAGCGGTCACGGATGGAGTAGATGGCATCGATGCGCATCGTATGGGTGAGGTAATCACCATCGTCAGTTTTTACCGTTACATACGCGCCTACGATGTCCCCGCGCTGCTCTTCAGTATCGAAGTCGTTGTAGATGTGGATTGGCGGCTTATCGAGCCCCTCGCGGCGGAACTGGTCGTTTCTTCGAACAATAGCCGACTGGCACCACTTAATGGCGCCAGACTGCTGCGCGATGTGCATCAGGCCCATGTAACTGATGTCTAGGCAAATAGCCCCTTTACGCGGAACCAGGTAAGCCAGCTTCTGAGCTGGGTTTAGCGAAATACCGATAGCCGCAACGTTGATGATTGCGTTCTGCGTGCTGGTCTGGTTCTGGAAAGCGACTTTCGCGAGGTAGTCGTTGTTCTGAAATAGTTGGATGGCAAACTGGCTTTCCTTCGCCCACACCATCCGCTCGTCTGTGGCCGCCTTCATGAAAAGCGGCTCCTGTTGTTTGACGAAATCAACAAGGGTTAAGCTCATAGCCCCTCCTTAAAATGGGCAGGTTGGATGAAGGCGATCCCACTCTTCTTCGGCGCGGTCGTAACAGATGCGTGTGACATAGTCGTTATAGGCTTCCTCTGCCTTTTCACCGACTAGTGCCATTTGCGCTTCTTTTGGGAGAAACAGGCTACTCATTTGCAGAGCATATTTCGGGAACATGGCGATCAGTTCTTTCGCCCGGTTGTCGATCCACTTCTCCTTCTCGTCGGTGAGCTGCTGCTCAACCCAGCGCCGATCTTCGATTCGGTCGTAAGTGAGGTATGCGTTCATGGCTGAACTCCTGAAATTTGGATGTGCAGATCCCGCCCGCAGAAAGCCAGGCCGATCGGTTGAATAGGGTGGTTGGTATCAGTGAACCATCGGCTCGCCGCGCTCATTCAGCAGCACAACGACGGAATCACTTTTGATGATGGTTTTTTCGAAGATGTTGAAGGCGTACAGGCCTTTCTCAACGTTCGCAGAGGCGCGATAAGTTTTGCCGTGGTGTTGCAGCATTGTGCCCGGTAAAACCTCGCTACGTGGCACTGATGCGGTGCCGTAGTGCATTCCAATCATACCTTCACCTCAACCTGTTTCAGGAGGCCAGCGATATGCATCTGCCAGCGGTTAAGCGTCAGCTTTTCACGCGGTGCCGATACCGATGTCAGTTTCCACTCGTTATCGTTGAGCTTTTTGGCGGTGTACTGCTTGCCGTTGTGGGTGACTGTCATGATGCCTCCCGCTTTTCTTTGATGTCGGCGCGGAGGTGAATCTCTTTCCCATCAGCTGTCGGGAATATCAGGATGTCATCGCGAACCGCGAGAAGATGGGCCACTGCAAATAGCGCCTCGTCTGTGACATCAAATTTCTCACCGGTGAACTCGCGAACACCGGGCGCCAATTTGCTCGGCTTTGAACGACCCGCGAAAATTCGCTTCGTCAGGCCTGAAAAACCTACTGTGATTGGGTTGCTCATAAATCCTCTTTGCCTTATCGCGGCGAACGGAACGGTTAATACAAGACTTCAACGCATTTATTCAGTTATTCAGTGTTTCAATGGGCGGTGGATGGCCGCCGGTTGTCATAACTCACGCTCACTCGTTGGAATGAGCTGAGGTATGGCCGATAAAAAAACCGCCGGAGCGGGTTAGTCATCATCATCGTCATCAAGGTTTATGGTTTTAACCCAAACGCCTCTCGTGTTTCGCGCACACCAGCCATCGGCTTCATGCCATGAGCTAAACGTTAAGTTTTCGTCGAGTTCATCCTTCGCTATCTCTACGCCTTCAGCGTCATCGACATTCAAAAGCACAATCAGTCTCGGCATCGCCTTACCCTCTGTCGTTACCCGCAAAAAAGGCCGCCTAAGCGACCTTAACAAACATATCCAGCACCTTCAGCGCTGCTTTCGGCCTGTCGTTGCAAAGCCCCCTGATTACCTCTCTCAGCTCACGCATCTTCATCCCGCGACGCTGTGCCTCAGCTGAAAGAAGCACCTCATCTATTTGTGCGTAAAGCCGCCATGCTTCCTTTCTGGCCTGCTCATTCAGAAACTTCGCATCCTGAAATTGCTTCTTCTTACGCTTCTGCTCTGAAGCAAGGTGGTCATCCAGCTCCTTCTGGAAGTTGCCGCGCTTATCCAGCGGGACGTTTAACATGCCTTGGTCAAGTGCCATTGCCTCACCTCAATAAGTTGTTATTAACGCGCTGTGAAATGCTTTGGTGGTGTGGGCGGTAACCAGCCGCATGAGCCGGGCCCTCTTCACTATTAGGCCGTTCTCACTGACCACACCCCAAAACATTCCCTGTATTGGTCAGCGCCAACTCCCTGCCAGTGTTGCCCGTTCTCACGCCGTTCTCGCTCTCGCGCGGGGATACTCTCTCACCGACCGGATCGCACCCGGTGATACAGCACGTTTACGTGTAGGGGTCATAACAGGTCATTGACGCTGTAAATCTGCATGTTGTTAAAAAGCAGGCGACTTGCTGTCCGCCGCTGGCTAACTTCGCTCAGCTGTCGATGTTTCGTTTCGATGAGTTAACAATACTAGCGGTATTAATATATAGCAATACCGCTAGTATTAATAAATCTTTGATTAATACTAAGAGTATGAATTTGATGTGATTTTATTTTTGTAAATACCAGTGCTACGCTTAAAAAAACAGCAGGAGGGATGTGCATGGTTCTGGATGAAGAGCGTATAAGCATGAAAATTCAGGCGATGGGGCGGGCGGTCATGGAGTTGTCACTGGCAGATTTACCCATGACCCAGCAAAACATCATCGACAAGCTGAAGCAGTACCGGAAGGAAACAGGAAACGTGATAGGGAAGGGCGTGAACAGGGATGCGGCTGAGATAGTGCGGAAAGGGCAATAAAAAAGCCCGCACGGGCGGGCAGGTAGTGTTGCGATAGTTATTGTTATCAGCTTCAGGCTGGATAGTTATCGGCAGAATGGGGGATAGCTTTATGGGTGGGCAATAAAAAACCCGGCGCGGTGGCCGGGTTAGTTTAGGCGACGAGTGATTCTATCCAGGTGTCCCTGCTGTGGAAAGGGAGCACTAAAGCTGTGTCATTGAAAAGCAATGATAACTGCTGTAATTCAGGTGTTAAGCCATCACTATCAACAATCACAAATCTATTGCTTATGGCTGGGACTGCCTGGCTTAAATCCACTATTTTCCCCACAGTTGAGTGAGCAGTATTCCAGCCTTTACTGCTGGATAAGCTGACTGTAAACCCTCGCTTTGGAGCTACAAGTGGAGACTCATTTCTTAAGGTTAATGGAACGGTGATGTTATGCCCGCTAATGCCCCGCACCTTCTCTTTTAGTGCCAACCTTGTACCAAGTCCTACGGATTTTAGATAACTAATCACGCATTTTTCAAACTTATCATCTTTAACTTCCGCATACCAATCAGCGGTTTGAGCAGATGCCAGCAGTCCACCTCTTATGACGCTAGCCGTAACCTGCCCAACAGAAAGCTCATCGGCCCAGGCGGATATTTCGCCAGAATCATTCAGAGTGATGCCCTGCGATGCGAGAGATGACCTTATCAAGTCAATTTTCTTTTTCGTCAGGTGGATGCCTCTAGCCTCAATGTTCATTAACGTGTCGCAGTAATCGGTGATCCTATACTGACCACTCATTTCCTGAACAAATACGCTTATATGCTCACTATCGTCATAGTAAGTAAATGGGCTAACAACGCGCAGCAACGTGTCGCTCATTGGGTGGCATTCAAACCCGAGCTTAGATATTACTGTTGAACACGTTACATTTCCCATGATAGCTGACCTGATTTGTCTTGATTTGGTAAAGGCGGTTGGCCTTCATAAGTGATATTAAGCGCCCGACAGAAATAATTCCAGTAGCCCAAAAAGTCATCCGGGCTGATGTCGGTATCGAGTTTTAGTGCTATCTCCTCACCGGCCGCTTCGAAGTACATGTGATAGTGCGGGCCGCGAGCAACCTCAACAAAGTCCGGATGATTAATTATAGATCTATTGCGGTGAGGCTTGTTATCAGCTGGGTATGGGTCGAGAGCATAAATTCGCTTATCATGAAAAAACATGACAAAAGAAAGCTTCACGATATCAACACCTTCAACGATAGGTGCGCGCCAATGCAGCATGAATCTTACGCCAGTTATTGGATTGCCATTATCATCAAAAGCCTTGAGATCCAGCTTAAACCAGATCGGAGTGCGGCCCTCGCTACCATTCCAAGTAACACCATTAAAGGTTACTTTTTTGGGACGAGAAATGGCCTGATCAACCTCTTTCTGAGTAGGCTTAAAGTCACCTTTTTTAGCCACTGATTGATATCATCCTGAATATTATTGTCATGTGAGCGCTTATAGACGCTCAATATCTACTCACCAACCATGCGCTGACCAGAACATCTTTCCGCTCACACCAGCCGCATCTTCGTCTCTACTGCAACACCGATAATTCGACAGTTACCATTCACCGCTACCAATGGCCACTGTGGATTTAAACCCTTCAGGTACTTCTGCGCACCGTCGATCACTAACTTCTTAAATGTTGCCTCGTTCGAATCGGATAGCTTTGCTATTACTAGGCTGCCGTTGATCGCCTCGCGCCCAGTATCGAAGAGGACAAAGGTTCCTTCTGGGATGCTAAGACCCGCCGGTGCTGTCATTGAGTCACCATCTACCTGTAGCCAGAATGCCTCACCTTGAATGTGAGCATCTGATTCAAGCCAAAGGTCTATATCCTTTAGGGTGTACGGCTCAACCGCTTCACACCAGGCGCCCGCCTGAACTTTGCTAATCACCGGATATTTTGAGCCAGGTGAATAATGCCCTGCGAAAGAAGTATTTTCCGACGCCACCGAGCTCATATCAGAGATATCCTTCGCAAGTGACGGGCTGAAATCAGAGACACTAACCCCAAGAAGCCTGGCAAAGACCGATGCTACCGCTGTATTTAAGGCATTCCTTCCATTGAGGTAATGGCCGACGGCACCCTGAGAAATGTCCAGCGCGTCCGCAATGGATTGCTGAGTAATACCCAGTTCTTTTTTCTTCGCTTCGTAAAGGGCTTTTAAACGCTGTGAATCAGCCACTTGAGCGGGGGTGAGAATCTTTTTCTTTTCCATTATCAGATATTAATACCAAAGCTCATATTTTAAAAATACCGCAAGTATTGATTTGTGTAATACTTCTGGTATTGTTTGGTTATGCACTCAATGGAGCAACCACATGAAAATTTCTTTAGCTGAGTTTGTTGGCGAGGTAGGTCAGGCCAAAGCAGCTGATGCCATCGGCGTTCACCAAACGGCAATTAGTAAAGCGATCAGGGTTGGTCGTCAGATTTTTATCAACAAGCTTCCTACTGGCGAGGTGAAGGCGGTCGAATACCGCGATTTTCCTCATAGCAAGAAGCAGGAACATCAGGAATAGCACATGCAATCACTTACTTATCAACACAATACCGGATTACACCCGGGAGCGATGATAAACCGCGCTCAAGCTAAAGCGGCGCCAGACCACGAAAAGATCCGCGATGCGGTCCGGGCATGGTCGTCGGCGCTGGACAATCAGGACGTCGTTTCGGCGCTGATCATTAACGAATACCGGGAGCAGGGCGGTACCGCCATCAGCTTTCCGGAAGACATCAGCCGGGCGCGCCAGAAACTGTTTCGCTTCCTGGATAATCGCTTCGACTCCGAGCAGTACCGCGAGAACGTGCGCCAGCTGACGCCCGCAATCATGGCCGTGCTGCCTGTTGAGTATCGCACTCGCCTTATCGGTGCCGATTGCAAAATGTCTCGTCTGGCTGAAGCCGAGAAAGAACTCGCAGAGGCTAAACAGGCCGTCCTTCTGGATGCTCCAGAGCACCAGAAGCTGAAAGAGGTAAGCGAGGGTATAGCGTCGCTGTTCCGCCTCATGCCGGAGCAGGTAGGGCCGCTAATGACGATGGTTACGTCGATGCTGGGGGTTATGTGAGAACTACAGAAATGGCGAAAGCCGGTCTGCGCGAACAGAACCGACTTTCTGGTGCAAAAACGAGAGTAGTTGCAGGAGGAATAATGGCAAAAAATCCACGCTATTACCATACCGCTGTACATAAAAACATAACCCGCGACCGCTTCATCCGCTCGGTTAACCCGATTGTGGAAGAGAAGATGCGCGCCATCCTGGAAGAACTGAAACGTAAGGAGAGTGGCCGTGGGTAGCCTCGCAAAAGTAATACCTTTCAGACCGTCTGTAACGGTCGTGGAGCGTCAGGTGGCAGATATCGATGATGGGTATACCCGCATCGCTAACGAGCTGCTGGAAGCGGTTATGGCTGCTGATTTAACGGCTCGCCAGCTGAAGGTCGTTCTGGCGGTGATCCGCAAAACTTACGGGTTCGGGAAAAAGTTTGACCGCATTACCAATACCCAGATTGCAGCAATGACCGGCATTCACCATACGCATGTCTGCAAGGCCAAGAACGAGATGATTGCAATGAACATCATCGTTACCAACGGCCTGGCGATCGGGGTGAATAAGGTGATTTCTGACTGGAATTTCAGCATTAGCCAAAATGGCAAATCATTAGCCGAAACAGCTAATGAAACATTAGCCAAGTCAGCTAATACCCATAAGCCAACTCAGCTAAACACAAAAGAAACTATTCAAAAGAAAGAAAGAAAAGATCCCCCTAAATCCCCCCAGGGGGAAAACTCACTCGCTCAGGAAGTGATGGATTACTTCAACGAGCTAACCGGTAGTCGTTGTGCTGCGCTGGCACCTTTTGAGAAAGCTCTCTCCACGGTGAAGAGCAAAGACCAGTGCTACACCGCTGAAGAGCTGAAACTCGTTATCCGCTGGGCCCATGTGAACTGGGGTCACAGCTTCAAGCCAGAGAACCTGTGCCGTATGACCCGCTTTGATGGATACCTGTCAGACGCCCTGATATGGGCAGATGGTCATGGAAGCAACCCGAAAGCCTGTCCGCACGAAGAGATCATCAAGCTCTGGAATGAAAAATTCCCTTCGAAGGCCGTTTCACTGCATGAGTGGAACCGCCGCCGTCCGGCCTATCGAGACCTGGAATCTGTGTGGAACGGCAAAACCACCCAGGGCAACTGGCGAGAACTGAAGCACATGGGAATGGCCTTCGAGCTGATTAGCAAGTCTTCCCTGTTCGGCACCAGAGGCGATCAGCCATGGCTGACTCTCGACTGGATACTGAATCCGAAGAACTGGGGATCTGTCTACGAGCAGGCCATCAACGAGCACCGTGAGCGCAAGGGAGTCAAAGCATGAGCCGTTTTATTGATTTATACGTTGAGCAGGCCGTCATTGGCGGAATAATGCTTGCAGCAGGTCGCGCAGATGGCGCCGACATGGCTACCGATGCGATTGAGGGTCTGACTGAGGACCACTTCACAGCAACGCCCCATAAAGTGGCTCTGCGGTCATATAAGCGACTCAACGAATCCGGTTCGAAGATAGACCTGCTTACGCTGACCAGCGATCTTGAGCAGCTCGGAGTGCTTGAGAGCGCTGGTGGTTTCGCTTACCTGGCTGAATGCAGCAAAAACACTCCCTCTTTCGCCAACTTGGCAGCCTACTGCGAAAAGCTACGTGAAATGTACCTTGGTCGCCGTATGACCCTGGCGTTACAGGTCGGGATCAAGAAGCTTTCTGAACCAACGACCGAGGGTATCGCAGACATCATTGGCAACATTCAGGCCGACATCTCTGGAATTGAGCACAGCGCTGACTACGGAACTGAACACATCACCACTGGCATCGACATGTCGCTGGAAACAATCCAGGCGATCATCAATGGCGACATCTGGAAATACAAAACAGAGCTGGGTATGTCGACCATCGATAGCGCTTTCGGAGGGTTCAACAATACGGATTTTATCGTCGTTGGCGGACGCCCTGGCATGGGGAAAACCATGTTTAGCACCACAGTGACAGAAACCGTAGGCCTGAAAAACAAAAAGCCGGTGCTGTTCTTCAGTCTCGAAATGCCAGTGGAACAAATCTCTGAGCGAGTCGCTTTCCACCGGGCGCGGGTAAGCAAAGAAGATCTGCTGAGCAAAGTTAGCGGGAAAATGGACGAGGCATGGGGGAAGGTTAGTCACTGCATGAAGGAGTTCATCGACTCTCCAATCTACATCAATGACAAGCCATCCCTGAGCGTTCACCAGGTGCGTGCTGAAGCGCGCAGAATGAGCAAGAAGCTGGGCGGCCTGGGCGTGGTCATCGTCGATTATCTTCAGAAAATGCGGATGTCAGACCCGGAGAACATGAACCGCAGTGTAGGGGAGATCGCCACTGGCCTGAAGAACCTGGCGAAAGAATTGCGTTGCCCGGTCATCGCTCTGGCCCAGCTGAACCGAAACCTTGAACAGCGCGCTAATAAGCGTCCCGTAGCGGCAGACCTGCGAGAGTCTGGCGTCATTGAGCAGGAAGCAGATGTGATCTTCATGGTGTATCGGGATGAGAAGTACAACGAGAACACCGAACTGAAAGGCATCACCGAAATCATCTGTGTGAAGTCCCGCCATGCGCCGGGGGCAGAAAAGACCTACCACTTCAGCAGCCGCTACTCCGGCCTGGACCCGGTAGATTTCACCTACAGCGGCCAGATGCAACAGGAGGCTGACTATGAGTGCTAAGACGATGAAAGGCAAACAGGCAATTCTGCGTTATCTCGAAACGCACCGGACCTTCACCGCGAAGGATGTGGCCACAGAGTGTGGCATGACCATCAACTGCATCACGAAGAACGCCATCGATCTGGAGCGGGCCCGCAAGATTGTCCGGGTGAGCAAGGTCTGGAGAACGGTGACTTATCGCCTGGCTACGCCGGAAGAGCAGGGAGGCACAGCACGCAGTTGCACCAACGGAATATTTCAGGAATGCCGGAACAGCCCGGCAATGAGAAGGGTTTTGATGGTTTGGGGGAGGGTAGGGGTATGAGCGTAAAACGTTATGAGTGGATGGCCTGTGATGAACATGCGTGCCATTGCGACGTGGTAGAGAGCGCTGAGGGCGATATGGTCGATTACGATGACTACGCCGCACTTGAAGCCAGGTGCGCAGCGCTGGCTGCGGAGAATGCTGGGCTAAAGTCTAAAGCCGCTGAACTGGTACATGAAGCGTCAGAGGTTTACTCGGCATACAACTCAACCATCACTGAGCCTGACGGCGATTTCATGGACATGCAGACTTTACAGGAAATGCAGTGTGTAGAAACCCCAGCAACAGACGCTTTCCTGGCTGAAGTGCTAGCGCAGGGTGTGGAGATGTTCGCCAAAGAGATGCATGCAGATATCAGCGGTGATGATGCCCGCGAGTTCGCCGCCCAAATTCGCAAAGGAGCGCTGTCATGAGCAAGCAAAATTACGTTATCACCAGCACGAATGAATTCAATGAAAAAACAGCCTTTGTTGACCATGACGGAGATCTGGTAATTGAGCATGCCGAGCAGAGCATAATCGTCGACGTTGAGCAGGCAAGACAGTTGATAGCAATTCTGAAAAATTTCACGAAAGGAGCCGCCCAATGAGCAGCATCACCGCAGCAGAAGTGATCTATAATCCCCTCAAATAACCGAGGGGGTTTTATGTCTAACGAAGAAATGACTCCAGCAGAAAAATATAAAGCTTCAATGAAAAGACATAAAAAGTTCTGGAGGAAATCACAAATTGCAAATGCGAAACGGTTTGATGCTGGAGAGGTTGAATCTGTTGATGGTTTTAGATCTCCTTATGAGACCAGAAAGAAGAGAGGGAGGACTGCTGACTAATGTCTGACTGGAACATTGCAGCAAAGCCGCAGGAAGAACGCGACAAGGTTAATGTTGACCTGGCAGCCTCCGGCGTGGCGTACAAAGAACGCTTGAACATGCCGGTTATCGCCGAAGTGTTGATGCGTGAGCAGCCTGAGCATTTACGTGATTATTTTTTGGAGAGGTTGAAGTTTTATCGGGAAGCGTCAATAACTTTACCGAAGCCATCGGATCCTCGTTATGTTGAGATGGCAGATCAGAACGCTAAAAAGTAAATAGAACTCAGTGAGGTTTCAATGGGAAGCCATATGCAAAGAGTTAGTTTTAGACGTAATGGTGAAGAGGTTGGCTGCGGACAATGTGAGGTTAGAGAGAGTCCTGATCAGGAAGGTGTGTATGGGTTTATGTCAGAAATAGACCCTGGTATTTACTCATCATCAGGACCGCTTCCTATAAAAAAAGTTAAAGGTGAATTTGTCGTTGACCTCCCTGATTAATAACTTTGATTTTCTATAATCAACCCGCCATAATTGAGTCATCGGAGCCTGAACAACTCCGGTGACTTCTGCGCATTTAAGGGGACTTAAATGCGACCACAATCTGAACTCCTCACCTTGTCACAGATGCTTAGCAGCACCTGCGATTTTCTGCATTCTGCGGTTTCCGTTAAGGAGGCCGTATGACTCTGCCAGTAGACGGCATCAAGCTCCATCGCGGCAACTTCGCGGCCATTGGCCAGCAGATTCAGCCATTGCTGGATGCCGGGCAATGCTTCCGCCTTCAGGTTAAGCCGTGGCGCGAGAAGCGAAGCCTGTCGCAGAACGCGCTCAGCCACATGTGGTACACGGAAATCAGCGAGCACCTCATCGCCCGCGGCAAGACCTTCGCTACGCCTGAGTGGGTCAAAGACGCGATGAAGCACACCTATCTCGGCTACGAAAGCAAAGACCGAGTGGATGTCGTGTCCGGAGAGGTCACGACCGTGCAGTCACTCCGCCATACGTCAGAGTTGGAAACCGGCGAGATGTACATTTTCCTGTGCAAAGTCGAAGCCTGGGCGATGAACATCGGCTGTCACCTGACCATTCCGCAGAGCTGCGAGTACCAGCAGCTGCGCGATAAGCAGGAGGCCTGATGTCTACTCCGCTTTCCCGCGTCATCACCAACGAAATCTTCCGCGTTCCGGCGCGCCACCAGCGCAAGCCCGCGGTTAAGCCGTCCGACATTCCGACCCTGAAAGATTACACCGCCCGCCTGGTGGATCAGAAATGGCTGCGACTCGCGGCGAGGAGGAATCATGCATAAACCATCCCGCCGGAAGTGCAAAGTGTGCGGTGAATGCTTCGTGCCTAAATACCACGATATCCGGATCCGCTGGTGCTGCCCGGAGCACGGCGCAATCCTCGCAATGGAAGAGCGCGAGAAGGAGAAGGTGAAAGCCGCTGCTAAGCGCATTAAGGAGCAGAAAGAAGCCGAGAAGGTCGGGCGCAAACGCCGCAAGGCCAAGCGCGAGTCACTCAAATCTAAATCTCAGTGGGATAAAGAGGCTCAATCAGCTTTCAATCGCTACATCAGGATCCGCGATGAAGGTAAGCCATGTGTCAGCTGCGGCAATCCACTTATTGGCAAAAGCAATTACCTAACTGGAAGCGCCATTGACGCCAGCCATTACCGTTCGCGTGGTGCGGCCTCACATCTGAAATTCAACACATTCAACGTACATAGTGCCTGCACACGCTGTAATCGCCAGTTGAGCGGCAATGCTGTCGAGTATCGCATCCGTCTTATCGACCGCATTGGCCTGGAACGAGTTGAGCGTCTTGAGTCTAACAACGAGCCGCGCCGGTTCGATATCCCATATCTGAAGCGCATCAAATCCATATTCACCCGCAAAGCCCGGTCGCTGGAGAAGCGCCGCGCACGTCAACAGGAGCACGCAGCATGAGCAAAATACAGTACCCAATGACTACCGCTGCTGTCTTTGATGACGTGGTGTATCCGATCCATCTTGATGGAGCTCACCAGATAGAGCGCGAGGTATCCGGCGCAATCAATTGGTTTTGTCGCTGGAACAATGAGGAAAAAGCTGTAGTGAAAGCGCACGTCCTTTTCAGTTGCTGGGGCCTTTACCTGACGTACGAACAGCTAATGGCGGAGGCAGCATGAACCACGCCGACTTCCTCCGGTACCAGGCAGAAAGCGTTAAGCGCGCCAACCTGCCGCCAGTAGCAAAGCACAGCCAGACCAAAACCAACCAGCCACATAAGGAAGCCGCATGAACAGTCAGCAACTGGAATACGTACGTCAGCAGCTCATTGTGGCAACTGCCGATCTGAGTGGTGCTACCAAAGGGCAACTGGTAGCTTTCGCCGAGAACGCGCAATTCACCGCGACGGCGCGCAGCCGGGGCCGGAAAAAGGTATTCGACAAGGATAAGCAGCGCATGGTTAACCCGGATGGGCCGCCGATGAGTGGCAACCAGTCACGCGCCAAAGGGTCATCTATCGCGCTGGTTGGGCCGGTGGAGTTCGTTACCGCATCCTGGCGCCGCGCTGTCCTATCTCTGGAAGACCACCAGAAGGCATGGCTGCTGTGGAACTACAGCGAGAACGTTAGCTTTGAGCACCAGGTGGCGATCACCCAGTGGGCCTGGGCAGAGTTCCGGGAACAGCTCGGCGCGAAGAAGGTGGCCGGCAAGACGATGGAGCGTCTGAAGAAACTGATATGGCTGGCGGCGCAAGACGTCAAGGCAGAGCTGGCGGGTAAGGATGTGTATCAGCATCAGGACCTGGCTGCTCTGTGTGGCGTTAAGCCTGATAACTGGTGCCATAACTACGCCGATTACTGGCGGGACATGTGCTCCATCTTTAATCGGCTTGATGGTGATTCTCTCCGTTGCACTCTGAGAACACGATCACAACAAAAGGCGACTTTTTCGCAGCAGGGTATTGCAAAAGTCAATTAAATAGCATACATTTCATGTAAATCTGATATCGTGCGATAATTGCGTAAATGCAAAGGCTTTTGTTGTTTATTTGTTTTCTTACAGCTTTTCCCGCAGTTGGTGAAAGCCAGAATAAAGTTGAAAAAAGCATTGAGGCGTTCTGCTATGACAACGCCAAACCTGAAAGTGGTGATCTATGTAAATCTTATTTAAAAATGATGATTACATTTTCTCATCAGGTTGGATATGCATCTGCTGCATGCGATTTAGGCCAAACACAATCGGTTGATTGCAGAGATATCAGAATGTCAGAATCAGAAATTAATTCACTTCAGAACAAGTGAATTGACAAATAAATGCTAAGCCCGAGGTTACGCCTTGGGCTTTTTCATTTCTACACAACAGGAAAGAGCATTGGCGTGAAGGGCTCATAACCCAACCCACGCAGCAGCATGGAGTTGGCGCGAAGCGCTCAGTGCTCTGTCCGTTGTGGTGAATGCGCAGGCTGATGCGCAAGGGCAAGAATCTTTCGCTGGATTCGGTGTGGCCACGTAGCCCGCTGTAGGCAGTCGCAGCAAGCCGGAGATCAGCACCGGCCACCACAAACCAAACCCACTACCTGGGACCCTTCGGCCAGAGAGCCGACATTGCCTTACCCTCATCTTCCCGGCCTGTCGCCGGGTTTTTTTTCGCGCTTCGCATGCGCTCCCCATTAACGTCGAACCGTTCACTTTGAAATGAGCCTTTGAGGAAGTCAGTTAGTGCTGGCGAGCCTCGACGGGCTGATTTCCTATGCGACAAAGGTTCATCTCAAAGAAGGCAAACGCCATGTTAAAAGATCCTTCCAAGGAAGAGATTGAAAAATACTTCTTTTGCGACCCAGATGTCGGGAGCATTGTCAGGATAGCCAACTCAAGTACAGCAAAGGCCGGGGAAAACCCAATTTATGTTAACAAGTGTGGTTACCACATGGTCAGCGCTCTGGGTCAGGTGATTGGCCTACACCGAATAGTTTGGATCGTGGCGAAGGGATCTATCCCTGAAGGTATGGAAATTGACCATATCAACGGCGACAAGAGCGACAATAGAATTACAAATCTGCGCCTTTGTACGCCAACACAGAACAGGCAAAACAAGACCAAATATAAAAACAACAAATCTGGCTTTAAGGGTGTCCATTTCGAATCCTCTCCACGGATTAAAAGACCATGGCGAGCAAGGATTGTTGTTAATAAAAAGGCTATCAGCTTGGGAAACTTTATGACCAAGCATGAGGCTCATGAGGCCTATCAAGAAGCAGCCAAAAAATACTTTGGCGAATTCAACAGGTCATAACTTCAGGCCGCAGACAATCAATTCCAGATGCCACTTAGCTATCGTGTCTGACGGCCTTTCCCCACTACACAAACAGCACCCCGTTTTTCGGAGGTGATATGGCTAAACGTATGCAAGATAAAGAAAGCATTGCCGGAGTGTCATGGCTGATTGTCCTTGCCCTGTCATGCTGGGGCGGCCTGGTCCGATACCTTATTGACGTGAAGCAGAACAAAGCCACCTGGAGCTGGATTAACGCGCTGGCACAAATTGCAGTGTCCGGTTTTACCGGTCTCATTGGTGGCCTGATCAGCGTTGAAAGCGGGCTTAGCCTTTACATGATTCTGGTTACGTCTGGCATTAGCGGAGCGATGGGCTCCGTGGCGCTGACGTATTTCTGGGAACGCCTGACGGGGATGAAGAATGCAAACCAGTGATAAAGGCATTGCCCTGATCAAACAGTTCGAAGGCTGTAAACTAACCGCCTATCAGGACAGCGTCGGCATCTGGACGATCGGCTATGGCTGGACTCAGCCTGTCGACGGCAAACCGATCCGCGCGGGTATGACTATCAAGCAGGAAACGGCAGAGCGCCTGCTGAAGATCGGACTGGTCAGCTACGAGAGCGACGTGTCCCGCCTGGTTAAAGTTGGTCTGACTCAGGGACAATTCGACGCCCTGGTATCGTTTACGTATAACCTCGGCGCCCGGTCCTTATCGACTTCGACTCTCCTGCGAAAACTCAACGCCGGTGATTACACTGGCGCTGCCGATGAGTTCCTGCGCTGGAACAAAGCTGGCGGCAAAGTCCTTAACGGGCTGACCCGTCGGCGTGAGGCGGAGCGCGCTCTGTTCCTGTCGTGATTACTTTTGCTGATATTAAAGCCTCATGGCGTCTGATACTGCTGGTGGCCGTCATTGCGGTAATCGCCGGACTGTGTATTTTGCTGGCAAACAGCCACGCTGATGTTGCTACGCTGAAGAGTGATAACGACGTTCTGCGCAGTGACAATAAACTGCAAGGGACGGTTATCGCTGCTCAGGCTTTCAACTTCAACCGGTTTAACCAGGTAGCCGATAACGCCAGTCGACTTAACTCACTGATTGATGCCAGCTCCGATAAAACTGTTATCGAGTACCGGGAGATTCTCCGCCGTGAAAAAACATGTGATCTGCCTGTTCCTACTGATGTTGCTGGTGGGTTGCTCGAATACACGCACCGTCTACGTTCCAGCGCAATGCACACCGATTCCGGGAGCGCTGACGCAGCCGGTGATAGCACCACTACCGCCAGCGCGCTGACGTATTGCCAAGCCGTTCTCTGGATCAAGCCACTACTGGCCGCCATCGAAAAAGCGAATAACCAACTGGCTGGCATCCGTCAAATCGAGCAGGACAGGCAATAGCATTACAGAAGCCCTTCACTGAGGGGCTTCGATAATGATCTGTGTAACCCCGCAAGGATGGTGATCACATCTTGCTGACGGGTAAGCCGTAAGTGGCTAAGCACTTCTGAGAAGCAGGGCAACAGCTGCGACAAGGCAAAGAGGTAATCATGTCCGACATCTACCAAATCACCCTAACCACCCAAACAGGCGAAACCTTCACGGGCAAGATGTCACGACGTCAGCCTGAGCTGGTTAATGGCTTCGTGCCGCTGGCGACTGAAACGGGACAGTGGCTTTACTTCGCTCCGGCCGATGTGAAGCGCGTGGAGTTCACGCCAGTGCCGGCAGAGCAGACCGGGCAGCAAGAAGAACAAACAACGGAGTGACCCATGGCTAACGATGACGAGCGCAGGCCTTATCCGCCAGTTAACTTCATCGCCTCCGACAACTGGCAGCCATACACCCGGCTCATTACCGCCAATGAAGTGCATGAGTGGGTAAGCCGCCAAATCCTCAGCGATTCCGGCAGCATCCATAACCCTGACCACGAACATCTGCTTGAAGCTGACCTCTGCTTCATGTGGGCGTCTGACTCTTTCGCGAAGAAAGGGCGCTACGTCCTCGGCCAGGCCGAGCAGGTGATGCTCCGGGCCGGTGGTTGGCAGAAAGCCAGAATGGAACAGCAGATGTATGAATGGTTCGGGCGCATCCCGAAGTTCATCATCACGCTGGCGGCCGATTACTGCTCACAATGCAGTGACCTCGAGTTCTGCGCACTGGTAGAGCATGAGCTTTACCATATCGCCCAGGCCACAGATGATTTCGGCGCGCCTAAGTTCAACAAAGAGACCGGGAAGCCAGTGCTTACACTGCGTGGCCACGACGTCGAAGAATTCACTGGTGTCGTACGTCGATACGGTGCAAGCAAAGAAGTGCAGGAGCTCGTTGATGCGGCCAATGCGCCAGCAGAAGTGGCTCACATCGATATAGCCAGGTCATGCGGGACGTGCATGCTAAAGCTGGCGTAACGCTTTATTCAGATTGTCATGGAGGTAGCCTGTGGCAGCATTATCGACAGAGGTTAAAGCCTTCATCGTTCAGTCACTCGCCTGCTACGAGACCCCAGTAAAAGTCATTGAGCTTGTAAAGGCTGAATACGGCATTGATGTCTCACGACAGCAGGTGTCGCAATATACGCCCGGAAACGCAATGGCGGCCAAGTTGAGCCAGAAGTGGATTGACCTTTTCAACGCCACCCGTAAACGATTCCAGAATGAGATCGCCGACATCCCGATCGCAAATAAAGCGTACCGGTTGCGTGTCCTCGACCGAATGGCGACTAATGCTGAAAAGATGAAGAACTACGGCATGACCTCGCAGCTTATCGAGCAGGCCGCCAAAGAAATGGGCGATGCCTACACAAATCGCCAGAAAGTCGAGCATACAAGCCCTGATGGCAGCATGACTCCGCAGCCGACAATCATCCAATTACTACCTGTTGAGCCGAAAGCATGAGTGAAGCCGTTCAACTGCCGATTCCCGCAAAGCTTGCGCCACTGTTCACCGCCGTGAATAAGCGTTACCGGTGCTCGCACGGTGGCCGTGGTAGCGCCAAGACGCGCACCTTCGCTCTGATGACTGCCGTAAAGGCGTATCAGTCGATGATGAACGGTGAAAGCGGCGTGGTGCTCTGCGCGCGTGAGTTCATGAACTCGCTGGAAGAGTCGAGCATGCAGGAGGTGAAACAGGCGATCCTGTCTGTTCCCTGGCTGGCCGCCAACTTTGATATCGGCGAGAAGTACATCCGCACCATCGACAAGAGCGTTAGCTACGTGTTCTGTGGTCTGCGGCATAACCTCGACAGCATCAAGTCGAAAGCGCGCATCCTGCTTTGCTGGGTAGATGAGGCTGAATCAGTCAGCGAAATAGCGTGGCAGAAGCTGAGCCCGACAGTTCGTGAAGAAGGCTCAGAGATTTGGGTGACGTGGAACCCGGAGCGCGACGGTAGCGCCACGGATAAGCGTTTCCGCAAAGAGGCTGGTGACGATTGCATCACCGTTGAGATGAACTACACGGATAACCCGTGGTTCCCCGACGTGCTGGAAGGTGAGCGACAGAACGATCAGCGCCGCCTCGACCCGGCAACATACGCATGGGTGTGGGAAGGTGCTTACCTCGAAAACTCTGATAAGCAGGTGCTGGCCGGAAAATACCGGATTGCTGAGTTCTCGGAAAACCTCTGGAAAGAAGCTGAGCGCCTGTTCTTCGGTGCCGACTTCGGTTTCGCCAAAGACCCTAACACACTGGTGCGTTCGTTCATCCTGCACAACCGGCTGTACATCGAATACGAGGCATACGGGCAGCAGACAGAGCTCGACCACATGCCAGAGCTATACGACACAATTCCCGGATCGCGTGACTGGCCCATCAAGGCCGACTCGGCACGACCCGAGACGATCAGCTATCTCAAGCGGCAGGGCTTCAACATCTCAGCCGCCGAAAAATGGCAGGGGAGCGTTGAGGACGGCATCGCCCATCTTCGCGGCTTCGACGAAATCATTATCCACCCGCGTTGCAAGAACGTGGCGCGAGAGGCTCGCATGTGGTCGTACAAAACGGACCGCATTACTGGCGAGGTTTTGCCTAAACTCGCCGACGGCTATGAACACTGCTGGGACGGTATTCGCTACAGCCTCGACGGACATATCAAGCGTAAGGGGCGGATGGCCGGAATGATGATCCCCAAAAGGTTGCGTTAAAAATTAAAGATTCACCAAGAATTGACGTTATTTATTAATGATGTACTTACAAGGAGATAGTTATGCAGCATCATTTCAAAAACGTCATTTTCCAGCGTATCGCGAAGGGTTCAACGGTTGGCAATCAGGTAAAGCTAAACGATGTTCTTGCTAATGGGAAGACAGAATCAGCTCTGCTAGAGGCGCTTCAGAAGCAATTTAAGGGCGATACGATAAAGTTGAAAAGCTACCAATAAGTTCAGGCCACTTCGGTGGCCTTTTTCATGCCTTAACTCCACCAACGGATAAATCATGACTGACAAATTAACTCTCGCCGTTGGTGATAACGGGGGCTTAGACATACATAAAATCCGGGAGTGTGTTGCATACAGCCCTTTAAGTCCAACTGGCCTGGTGTGGATAAAAAGCTCTGGGAGAGTTAAAGCCGGAGACCATGCTGGAAGCTACAACGGCGCGCGTGGTTACTACTACGTCACCATCAATAAGAAAAAGTATCTTGCCCATAGAGTGGTATGGGTATTGATGCATGGCGCGCTTGGGTCATCGGTTGATGTCGACCACAAAGACGGCAATACCACCAATAACAAACTCGAAAACCTTCGCCCAGCAACGAGAGCAGAAAACCTAAAGAATACCCCACTTCGGAAAGATAACTCATCCGGCGTTAAGGGGCTTTCGTGGCACTCAAAAAACTGCGGGTGGCAGGGGCGAATTTGGGATAACGGAAAAATCCACCGCAAGTTCTCTACATCTAGAGGCGTAGTTGAGGCCTGGCTAATTGAGATGAGGGAGAGTCTTCATGGCGAATTTGCGAGGCACGAATGAGTGATAAATTAACACTTGCGGTAAATCACGCTCTTAACGATGCGCGGATGGCGCGCGCCCGTATGGGGCTGTTGGCACCAACAATGGGGCTGGATAATAAGCGCCATTCCGCATGGTGCGAATATGGATTCCCTGAGCAGGTGACCTACGAAAACCTCTACGCTCTCTACCGACGTGGTGGCATAGCCCACGGCGCAGTAGAGAAGTTGGTGGGCAAGTGCTGGCAGACTAACCCGGAAATCATCGAGGGTGATAATGCCGACGAGAGCGAAAACGAAACCCCATGGGAAAATAAGTCAAAGCAGATATTCAACAATCGGTTCTGGCGCTCATTTGCCGAGGCGGATCGCCGTCGCCTTGTCGGTCGTTATGCAGGCATCCTTCTGCACGTCCGCGATGAAAAAGACTGGAACCTTCCGGTTACCAAAGGGCGAGGGTTGCAGAAGGTTTCCGTGGCATGGGCCGGATCGCTAACGGTGAGCGAGTGGGACGCTGGGCTGAACTCGAAGACTTACGGTCAGCCGAAAATGTGGCAGTACGCCGAACGCTTGCCGAATGGTTCAAGTCGCCGCGTCAATATCCACCCCGATCGCGTTTTCATCCTTGGTGATTACTCAGACGATGCTATTGGCTTCCTTGAGCCAGCTTATAACGCCTTTGTGAGCCTGGAGAAGGTAGAGGGCGGGTCTGGTGAGTCATTCCTGAAGAACGCCGCTCGCCAGTTAGCACTTAGTTTCGACAAGGAAATCGACTTTGGCAGCATTGCATCTATGTACGGCGTTAAAGTAGATGAGTTGCAGGATAAATTTAATGACGCTGCACGCGAGATGAATCGCGGAAATGATGTGCTGCTTTCTCTCCAGGGGGCCAGCGTAACCTCCCTCGTTTCTCCGGTTTCTGATCCGTCTCCAACCTATAACGTAAACCTGCAAACAGCCGCCGCAGGAGTTGATATCCCGACGCGCATTCTGGTTGGTAATCAGCAGGCCGAGCGCTCCAGCACCGAAGACCAGAAATACTTTAATGCTCGTTGTCAGTCGCGCCGCGTAGACCTCTCTTTCGAAATAGAGGACTTCTGCGACAAGCTTATCGATCTGCAAATCGTAGACTCAGTCAGCCAGAAGGCTGTTATCTGGGATGACCTTAACGAACAGACCGGTACTGAGAAGCTCACTAACGCCAAGGTCATGGGCGAGATTAACCAGACCATGCAGGGCAGCGGCGATGAACCCGCGTTCACCCGTGAAGAGATTCGCACGGCTGCGGGCTATGACAATGATGACGAAGAGCCTTTAGGAGAAGAGGATGGCGACGAAGAAGACGAAGCCACCGATTCTGCCGCGTAACTATGAGGACCCGACCGGGGCCGATGCGCTGGAACGCCGGGCAATGAAAGACTTCGCCAGGCGGATGAATAAGATTGGCAAAGCGTACAAATCAGCACTCGACAAAATACCTTACTCCCTCGCAGTAAACGCCAGATACGAATACCAGCTAAACCCAACGCTACTCTCCATCATCCTGAACGATGCCAGTTACCTGGTTGATCAGGTGCTGCTTGAAGGTGGCGATTACGACCTGTGGTTTTACGAGTACATCGATCTGGCGGCGGAGAAAGGGACCGGGCAGTCGTTCTACAACCTCAGCCAACAATCCCCGGTGTATGCAGCAGGGCGTGAGTCGCTGGCGTCCATCCTCGCAAGCGACCCGTACCAGCAACGCATGGAGCTGGTGCATGCCCGTGTGTTTGAGGAAATGAAGGGTCTGACTGCTGACGTTAAGCGAGATATGGCGCGCGTGCTGACTGATGGCGTGGGCCGTGGACTCAATCCGCTGGACATTGCCCGCAACCTGACAGACCAGACCGGCATCGAGAAGCGCCGGGCAAACCGTATTGCACGAACTGAAGTGACTACCGCGCTGCGCCGGGCTAAGTGGGATGAAGACCAGGAGGCGAATGACATTTACGGCCTTAAAACGCTTCTGGTTCACATCTCGGCTCTGTCACCGACAACCCGACATACCCACGCAGTGCGCCATGCCCACCTCTACACCAACGAAGAGGTGCGTGCTTGGTACAGCAAAGATGGCAACTCCATCAACTGCAAATGCAGCCAGCAGTCGGTGCTGGTGGATGCGGACGGTAAGCCGGAATACCCGGACACCATTACGAAACTAAAACAGGAATATAAATCGATGCAGGCGCGCGGTTACGCCTGGGCGGAGAAATAACTATGCCTATGCAGGTCAACATCACCACGAAGGTGAACAGTCAGTCTATCCGGCGCGAAACATACAACGGGCGTGAGCACCTGGTGCTGCCGAGCTACACGCTGCCAGCGAACGTCGTCATGAATGGCGGCTTGTACACGCAAGAGCAAATCGACGCCCACTATAAGGGGCTGGAGGGCACCCTGGCACCGCTTGGGCACCCTCAAGTTAACGGTCAGTTCGTGTCTGCTTTCTCCCCAGAAGGGATTAACGCAGGCCATATAGGTGCGTGGAACCGCAACGTTAAGAAGTCCGGTAATCGCATCTATCTCGAAAAGTGGGTTGATGTGGCCCGTGCCAGCGAGTCGGAAGGTGGAAGGGAGCTTCTTGAGCGTGTCGCTGCCATTGAGCGCGGTGAAGACGTTCCGCCGATTCATACCAGTGTTGCCGCATTCCTCGACCAGCTTGAACCGAACGAGCAGGAGCGCTCAACAGGTGCGGAATGGGTTGCCGACATCCATCGCATGGACCACGACGCAATCCTGCTGCATGAGGTCGGAGCCGCCACCCCTGAGCAGGGCGTCGGCCTGATGGTTAACGCCGATCTGGCACAGCCGCTTAAAGCGAACTCGGGCGCGCTGGTGGGCGAATCCTACCGGGAGCGCGAACAGCGTCTCGATCGCGCAGCCAAAGCGAAGTTTGCGGCTGGCGCGGATGAATACGCCTGGATTGCTGACTTCACTGACTCGCAAGCGGTAATCATCCGCAACGGCGGCACCGCTGAGGTGTTTAGCTACAAGTCTGAGGGCGGCGTTATCACCTTCGATGATACCGGCACCGCAGTAGCGCGCCAGGAGTCGTGGGTCGCAGTCGTGGCTAACAAATTCAAAGCTCTATTCACACCGCAGGAACAGCCTGCACCAAACCACAAAACGGAGGGCGACATGCCTTTAACCAAAGAAGAACTGGAACAAATCGGCAGCATGATCGGCCAGGCTGTTGCGACCAATACTGAAGCGGCTATTAAGCCTCTCGCGGAAAAGGTTGATGCGCTACAGGCCAACCAGAAGCAACTCGCTGACACCCTGACCGCAAACTCACGCGCTGAAGAGAAAGCCAAGCGTGATGCGGTTGCCAAGGTCCATGGCGACATCGTGGCTAACGCGCTTTCTGGCGATGCCCTGGACGCCATGTTCAAGTCGCTGGGCGAAGCTGCTCCGCTGGGCACCAACAACGCACAGCAACACAAAGAAACCGGCGCACCTGCCGCAGACGAACACTTCAAGTAAGGAGCCGGAATAATGCCACGTTATCGTCGCGTTAATATCGACGGTCAGTCTCTGTACAAGACCGAAACTCGCACTACGGCCGCAGCGCTACTTCCGGGTACCGCCGCAACCATCAACTCATCAGATAAATTCGCTCAGGCCACTGCGCTAACCGGACGCCTGTACATCATCGATGTCGGTTACCACCAGGGCCTGACAATCACCGAAGAAATCCCTGCCGGGGATTCGGCAGTAGGTAACTACGTCGAAGAAGGTCGCGAGCTGGCGCTGCGCTGCCTGCCTGGTGCGTATAAAAAAGACAGCCCGATCAAGCTGGGCACTGCCGGTCAGTTTACCCTGGCAACCGATGACACTGATTCAGTGATCGGATACAGCCAGGATGAATACACCATCGCGGCCAGCACCACCGACTTCATCCGCGTGCGCATGCGCGTTGGCACTGCCGCCGCTGCTGGCGCGTAACAAAAGGACAAAAACATATGTACTTCTCAAAAGAGACGCTGGCGACTAACTCCCGCCTTGGCGGACACTGGAGTGAGCTGTGGGCAAACCGCAACATGTGGAACCTACAGAACGATTCCATCATTGCGGCTAACCGCGCGATGATGACCGCTGACATGCTGGCCTGTAACGCAGTGGGCGGCTTATCCCGTGACTTCTGGGCTGAGATTGACCGTCAGGTGCTCCAGCTGCGCGATCAAGAAATCGGCATGGAAATCGTGAACGACCTGATCGGCGTTCAGACGGTGCTGCCGGTTGGCAAAACCGCCAAGCTGTATAACGTGGTAGGCGACATCGCTGACGACGTGTCAGTAAGCATCGATGGCCAGGCGCCGTTCTCCTTCGACCACACTGACTACGCGAGCGACGGCGACCCGATTCCGGTGTTCACTGCTGGCTACGGTGTTAACTGGCGTCATGCTGCTGGCCTTAACTCTGTAGGCATTGATCTGGTGCTGGATTCGCAGATGGCGAAGATGCGCAAGTTCAACCAGAAGCGAGTTAACTACTACCTCAACGGCGATTCAAAAATTCAGGTTCAGTCCTACCCGGCGCAGGGCATTAAGAACCACCGAAACACCAAGAAGATCAACCTCGGTTCCGGTGCTGGTGGCGCGAATATCGACCTTACTACTGCCGACATTACCGCGCTCTTTGCGTTCTTCGGTAAAGGCGCATTCGGTACTACCGCCCGCACGAACAAAGTCGCCGCATACGATGTAATGTGGGTTTCCCCGGAAATCTGGGCAAACCTGGCGCAGCCGTACGTGGTGAATGGCGTTGTAAGCGGCACTGTATTGCAGGCGGTTCTGCCGTTCGCGCCGGTGAAGGAAATCCGCATGAGCTTCGCGCTGACCGGTAACGAGTTTATCGCGTACGTTCGTCGCCGTGACGTGATCTCTCCACTGGTGGGTATGGCTGTCGGTGTTGTTCCGCTGCCGCGCCCACTGCCTAACGTTAACTACAACTTCCAGATTATGTCTGCTGAAGGTCTGCAAATCACCGCAGACGATCAGGGCCTGTCCGGCGTTGTCTACGGCGCTAACCTGGCGTAAGGAAGCAGCATGGCTAAATACGAAGTTGTGCGCCCATGGTTCGGCGTAAAGGTTGGCGACGTGGTGGAGTTGAAAGATCTTCACCCGGCGCTGAAGTCTAACGTCCGGCTGATTAAAGGTGAGGCTGGTGGTGAGTTGAAACCTGCGACACCTGATGCAGGTACTGGTGAGAAATCTCGCAAAGAGGTTATCCAGGCTCGTCTGACTGAACTGGGCATCGAGTTTAAAGGCAATCTGGGGGCTGAAAAGCTCAGTGAGCTGTTGCCGGATGGCGAACTCGAAAAGCTTTTCCCTGCTGAATAACAGCCGCCGCTAAGGCGGTTTTTTTATGCCCCGCTCCGGCGGGGTATTTCACGGAGTCGATAATGGTAACTCTCGAACAGGCAAAGGAGTATCTGGAGAGCCAGGGAATTACCATTCCCGATTTTGTTCTTCAGGCTCTCGTCGACCAGGCCAACAGCATCCAGGAGTGTCTTGATGCTCATTATCCGGCATCGACAGCGCTGCTGATTCAGCTCTATCTGCTGGCGCTTATGGGGCTCGGGCAGGGGGATAAATACATCTCCAGCCAGACGGCTCCAAGCGGGGCGTCGCGCTCTTTCCGGTATCAGTCGTTCACCGATCGCTGGAAAGCATCAGTGAACCTGCTGCGCGGGCTGGATAAGTACGGTTGTGCAACCTCCCTTATTCCTGCCGACCCTACCGCCACCCCGGCATTCGCTGGTATCTGGATCGGTAAGGGCGGCTGTATGTGCGGGGGCAAGTGATGACGTACAAATCAGTTAAGCACGGGCTGCCGCGTTCGTTCACCCGCGTATGGGTAATGACCGACACGGGGCGGGAGACTACCGGCTACGTGAAATCGGATGGTGAATGGTTCATCAACTGCCCGCGCATCCGGGCGACTGGCGCGAAGGTGTTGAGGTGGAAAGAATGACAGAGCGAGTGAAGAAGGCGAGCGATAACCGTTTATCGTTCATGTGCCCCGGGTGTGGTAGTCGCCATGTGGTGCAGGTTGGCATTGGCAATGGCCCGCGATGGGGATGGAATGAAAGCTTGGATAAACCAACGCTGACTCCAAGCGTTTTGGTTACTGGCTTCATGCCCAGCGATGTCCCAGATGAGTTTGACGACGCCACGAAAGATAAACCGTTTACCTGCCATTCATTTGTGACAGATGGGCAGATTCAATATCTGAATGACTGCACGCATAGCTTGGCAGGCATGACGGTGGCGCTACCAGAGCTTTGAGGAGTTAGTGATGTCTAGCGTTGCGAACTGGTCATACACGGCCACGGCGACCATCTGGCGAAAGCTGGAAGGCAATGACGAATACGGCGATCCGATGGGCTATGCCGAACCTGAGCAAATCCTCTGTGATTACGAGGGAGGGCTCAGCAAGAAGTTAGCCAGCTTGGGCGCTGAAATCGTTGTTAAGAACACTGTCTGGACGGAGTTCGCGCTGGCGGCTGCGGGTGATTACCTGCTGATTGGCGTATCGACAGAAGCTGACCCGGTTGTCGCCGGTGCCGACGAGGTGCGGCAGGTTATCCGTTATGCCGACACGTTCGAGCGCCTGGCGGATGATTACGCCATCCTGACGGGAGTGTAGCCATGGGCATAAAAGTGAAGGGCATCAGCCAGGCGAAGAAGCACCTGAACGATGTCATCAACGACGTTAAGGGCCGTAAGGTAATTCGCGCGTTGCAGTCGGCGATGATGCTTATCGGCACCCGGGCGGCATATTACACCCCGATCGACACCTCAACCCTGATTAATAGCCAGTTCCGCGAAATCGACGCTGGCGGGGTTCTCATCACCGGGCGCATCGGTTACTCAGCCAACTATGCCGCGTACGTGCACGAAGCGTCAGGAAAGCTGAAAGGCCAGCCGCGCGCGCACTTCGGCGTGACCAGTAACCGGTCTGAGTTCGGCCCGCAGAAACCGAAAGAATTCGGTGGCGGGACAGGAAAGGGCAACTACTGGGATCCGCATGGTGAGCCGCAATTCCTGACCAAAGGCGCAAATGACGAGCGCGATAACGTTGATTCGGTGATGCGCAAGGAGCTTTCGCTATGACACCCATGATGCACGAGCGGGTGCGCAACATGTTCGGCGACGCCGGGCTAACTACCGGTTTCACGGTGCAGCAGCTGATGTACGACGACCCGGGAGATCTGTCGAAGGCGATCATGGTGTTCAGGCCTAACGGCGGGTCGAATATTCGGACTGACCTCGGCTCTGAGTATCACGTCCTGGTCGACGTCGTAGGCGCAAAAGATAAGCGCAAAGACGCACTCAATGCCGTACAGCGCATCGTCGATTACGTCCAGGCCAACCCCATGGCTGACGAGTGTGTCGGCTACATCCAGAACATGGGCGCCATCCCCGCGCCGGTGCTCACAGAAGAAGGGCGAATAGTCTTCCGACTCCAGTTCGCCTGCACTTACGGCGAATAGCCATTCCCAACCAAATAACCCGCTTCGGCGGGTTTTCTTTTTTATACGTCAAAGAGGAGTTTCACATGGCTAATTGCCAGAACTCGAACGAGCGCCTGTTCGGCGGTGCGGTCGTGCTGGAAGTCGCCGATGGCTGCCCGGACGTCAAGCCACTTGAGTCTGAGTGGATGGCGCTGGCCGCTGGTACGTCGAAAGGCTTCGACTTCAACCCGAACTCGGTTACCTCTGATGCGGATGACGGCGGCGGTTATGTCGAGACCATCATCACCAACAGTGACTTCACCCTGAGCTTCGAGGGTGAGGTGCGCAAGAAGGACAAACTGGATCAGTACGGTGTCGGCAAGTTCATCAAGTATTTCGCTGATGAGCTGAAGGCTAAGCGCCAGCCCGGAATCTGGGTACGCATGGACTACGGCCCGGTAGAATTCGTCGGCTACATGAACATTACGGCGCTGAGCTCTGACGGGGGTACAAATGACATCGTAACATTTAGTACCGAGTTCAAAGTCGGTGACGCGAGTACGATCGAAGTTAACGAAGTGACCGCCGTAGCGGTGACTGGCGTGACGGTATCTCCGGCAACCAGCACTGGCGCCGCGGGCGGTACCAGCACCTTCACGGTGAATATCGCTCCAACCGGGGCAACCAATAAAGACTTCACTATAGCGACTACCGATGCGACCAAAGCAACGGCTACCGCCTCCGGCAACACCGTTACCGTGACGCGCGTCGCCACCGGCAGCGCGCAGATCATCATCAACACCGAAGACGGCAACTTTGTGGCCGTGCATACGGTTACCGTTACCTAACGGACATTCCAAAGGGCGGCGTGCTGCCCTTGATAATGACCGTTTACTGGAAGGCCTATGACCGCTTTAACCGATATTGGCGAACTCTCTATCAGCGACAGCCGCGAAGGCGGGAAAGATTACCTGCTACGGCCTTCATTCGAGGCTATGACGAGGATCGGCACCCCGGAAGAGATTGTGCAGGCATACGCCACCATCCACGGCAATGATGTCGCTCAGCTCATTGAGGTTTGCGCTGGCACGCTGGGGCGCTTTCCTGAATGGCTGTCTCCTTCTTTCAACCGCGCCGCTGAGAAACTTTTATCAACGTGCATGCTGGTGCTGCAATCGTGCTGCGATGACGACCTGGCGCCAATGATAGGCGAGTGGAAGGGGTGGCGGCACTGCGTCGTATACCGGCCGGGCAGATTGCCAAAGAACGACATTATCGTGCTGGCGCAGCACCTCATGCAGCACGGCATCGTCGGAAAAGCCAGGGTTCGCCAGTTGCAGCGCCACGAAACTGGTGAACGAACTACAGAATTTAAGGCCTTCGACTACATCAGCGCTGCACGTAGCCACTTCGGCATGAATCGCGCCGAAGCCTCTCAGTTAACAATGACCGAATTTCAGATGCTGCTGGCGGCGAAATACCCCGACCAGAAAGGTTTTACAAGAGAAGAGTACGACGCTGTAGCGGATGCTTATCTTGCCCGAAGAGCCAAGAGGGCAAGACAAGAGTAGTAGAATATAAATCAAAACCTATAAACGCTTAAATGGAGGTCTACGTTTTAGTTCGCCTTTAAAGGAACCCATTATCTTCTCTTTCTCATGTAGGGCGGTAAGCTCATTATCGATAGCGGTGATTAAGTTATAAGCAACATCATAATCAATATCCTTTGGATCGACGTCTTTGAATAACTTATTTTGAACAGAATAGTCATCAATTAATTGATCGTATGCAGGGTGGGAATATGGAATATCCTTTCCAGAATTTCTCATGATTCCATTTTCGATTCTATTTAATTCTGCAATAAGCTTCGTTTGCATTTATGTCATCCCTTCAAGAGTAGGCCCTGAAATCCAGGCGGTAGTACTTCAAATATCTGTGAAAACTGTGGATAAAACAATCCATAAGTAACGAAATTATTTCTGGAGAAACTAATGGCAGGTGAGAAGAACGCCGGTAGCATCGTTTATGAAATCAGCGCCGACGTTGAGCCGCTGTTACAAGGCGGCAAACAGGCCATTGATGCTCTGGATAAACTGGATGCTGCGGCGCAGCAATCTGGCAAGGGGATGGACAACCTCGACGAGAGCACCTCACAAACCGGGGCCGCGTTTACAGAACTGGCTGGATATGCCAACTCCATGGACAACCAGCTGCGCAAGCTGAACACCAACGTGAGTGGCATTGCCCGTGCAATGGAAGAGGCCAGAAGCGGCACCGGTGGTGCGAGCAGTGAATTCAGCCGTGCAGAATCAATCATCGAGGCGCTGGGTAACCAGTTGGCTGTTCTGGATGAAGCGCAGGAGAACGGCGCGCGCAGTGCGGCTGTTCTTGCTGCACAGCTCCGCGCCGGGTCGAAAGCGACAGACGAAGAGAAGCAGAAGATCGGCGAGTTGACCGGGCGGCTCTTCGACATGAAAGGTGCTGCTGATACTTCGATGGGCAGCAACAAAAGCTGGAAGTCCAGCATGCAGCAGGCCGGTTACCAGGTGCAGGACTTTATCGTACAAGTCCAGGGCGGTCAGTCAGCATTGGTAGCATTCGCCCAGCAGGGCTCGCAACTCGCTGGCGCGTTTGGTCCAGGCGGCGCGGTAGTTGGCGCAGTGATCGCGTTGAGCTCTGTCATCGCTGGCGTGCTGATTACATCGCTTAATGGTGGAAAGAACGCCATGGACGCGCTGAAAGATGCAGCCGAAGCGATGGATAAGGTGATCACCATTTCCCAAAATGGCGTGGCCGCTCTGTCTGATAAGTACGCGAACCTGGCAAGAACAAACGCCGAGGCAGCAACCATCCTGAGAAATCAGGCAATGATTGAGTACAACGCTGCCATAGCGAAGATCCCTAAATCCATCAATGATGCTTCCAGTTCTATCGTTGGATTCACCGACAAGTTGAAGACTTCTTTCGTTGGTGGTATTGCCTCCATCGATGAATTCAACAAAAACCTTTCTACAGTCGGGGCAACAGCTGACAACTACTCGGCAGCCATGGAGCAAGCAAGGGACGCCGGGGCAAGGTTCACCGTTAACGCCAACGCGATCCAGAACACAGTGACCACGCTTGCGGATAAATTTGGCGTGTCTGAGCAGCGCGCATTCGAGCTAAGCAAGCAACTCTCTGATGTGGCGAACAATCCAACGCCTGAAGCACTACAAAGGCTCGTTCTTGAACTTCAGAGCACAGAGAGTTCGACAAAGTCAGGAGCTGATGCAATAAGGACGTTCCTTGGCCCGCTGACGGAACTCGTTCGAGTAGCTGGCGAGGCCCAGATCAATCTCTCCGGAATGAAAAAAGAGGTCGACAATCTTACCTCAGGGCAGAAGAACCTTATAAAGCAGTCAGAACGCAATCTGGCACTGTCTAAGCTACAGGGAGAGGCCCGCGCGCGGTTGCAGGCGCAATACGCTGCCGAAGATGCCGGGTTTGCGAAGGATGATCCGCACGCTAAGCAGATGCAGGATGACGCCGCCGCTACGTACAAAAATACGCAGGCGCAGAAGGCCCTCAAATCCGAACAGAAGAAAGGAGCGTCTCAGGCGGAGTCTATCACTCAGAAGCTGGCTAATCTCAAGCAGCAATCGGAGCTTGCCGCTGACTCAACAAATAAGCTGAGTCGCGAGCAGGCGATTCTGAATGCGCAGCAGTCTCTCGGAAAAGGAGCCACAAAAGACCAGATCGCGCTGGCGGGGCAGTACGCGGCGGCAAAATGGGATACGGCCAATGCGCTCAAAGCACAGGCCGCTGCCGAGAAGCTCTTACCAGAAGCGCGCGAAAACGCAAGCTATAAGCAGGATGTTCAGGATCTGAATACCGCTCTGGCTGCTAAGAAAATCAGTCAGGAGCAGTTCAATCAGACATCTGAGAGACTGGAGGCAACTCACCAGGCAAACCTCGCAAAAATCCGCGCGCAGCAGGCGGTGACGCCACAGCAAGAGGCAGTTGCACAGGTTGATCCAGTGCAGCAATTAGCTAATCAGCACGCACAGCAACTGGCCCTTATCCAACAGTTCGAGCAGCAGGGGTTATTAGCTCACCAGAATGCATTAGCCCTTAAAAATGCTGCCGATACGCAGTATGAGCAGCAAAGAACCGCTGCACAATGGGAGCTTCTTAGCCAGCAGAGCCTGGGGTACAGCATGCTGACAAGTGCAGTAGATGCGTTTTCAGGTAATGCATCTAATGCGTTAACCGGGCTGATCACCGGAACGATGTCAGCGCAGGATGCTATGCGCTCACTCGGTAACACGATGCTGAATAGCGTGGTCAATGCGCTAGTCCAGGTTGGGGTTGAGGCTCTCAAAAACTTCATTATCGGGCAGACATTGGGCGCAGCAGCTACTGCTGCTGGAGCATCTCAAGCTGCAATCTTGGCTACAGCTTGGGCTCCTGCCGCCGCCATGGCGAGCCTCGCTTCATTTGGGGCCAACTCAGTTCCTGCCATGACAGGAATTGCTTCAACGGTAGGCCTGGCACAGGGCCTTGCTTTAACCGGTATGCGTTACAATGGCGGCCCGGTGAATGCAGGAGGTCTTTATCAGGTCGGTGAGCGAGGGAAGCCGGAGATTTACCAGGCCAGTACCGGTAAGCAGTACATGATACCGGGCGACAACGGCAGGGTGATCAGCAATAAGGATATGCAGGGTGGGGGAGGCATCAACGTTGTCTTAAATGTTCAGAACTATAACGGTTCATCAATAGATGCGCAGGCCAGTTCTGACGGCAATGGCGGCGTGACTGTGGATTTAATCGTCGCTGACCTGAACAACGGCGGGCCAATCAGTAACGCCATAACCAGCAACATGAACGTTAAACGCACGCCAAGAGGGCAGGGCTGATGCCAATTATCGACTATCCCGACTGGCTGCCGCTGGCGCAGAAGGCCAGCAAAAACATGACGCCTGATACCGGGTTCCAGACCGATCAGCCAGCGGTCGGTCCGGCTATCTTTGAGAATCAAACCGACGACCTGAAAGTCACCTGGTCACTGACGTGGATCTTCACTCTGGCGCAGGAGCGCGCTTTCCAGCAGTGGCTACGCAGCCCGAACTACCTCAATCGTGGCCTGAACTGGTTCCGGATGAGTATCAATCTGGGCGGTAGTGGCCTGCAACTCCAGGAACTTCACTTCACGCAGATGCCAGTGCAAACCAGTATCGACGGCGGAGTGGTGACCTGGACGGGAACCGTAATTGCTAACCATCTGTACAACGCCGACGATGAGTTCGACGACATCATTGTTGAACTGCCGCCGCCGTGGGATTCGTGGCTGGATATCGTTGTCACGGGTTATCCGGACGGTCGCGATCCGGAATCACTACCGAGGGTTCCGTAATGCCGAGCTTCAGGGAGTACAAGCAGAAGCGCCCGACGCGCGGACTGTACGACACCATTACGTTCTACCACCCCTCCTTTGGTTACGTCCGCCTGGTCGATAAGCAGTTCTTCCCGAAGACGCTTGGCGGCCAGACGTACACACCCGCCCGTTTTGAAATCGAAGAGAGCCAGCAGAGCGGCACGCCGGTGATCGACGCGACGGTGAAGTTAGGGCGGCTGTCGTCTGACATCAAAGCGCTGATGAAGCGGTGGAAGGGGGCGGCGCGGCTAACAGCTATTACGGCCACGCGGCAGATCTTCGACAGCGGCGACGTGTCTGTGCCGATTAAGTCCTGGCAGCTTTACGTAAAGACGGTGGATATCGATGCCGACGCCGCATCGGTCACTCTGTCTGTCACCAACCCGCTAAACAACAACATCGGAAGGCTCTATGACCCAACGGAATACACTGGCCTTCAGTACCTCTGATTTTATCAGCAGGATGATCGGCGTGCCGTGGGCTAACCGGGCCTGTTCGTTCGAAAAGGTGGATTGCTGGGGGCTGGTGGTGCTGTATTACCGGCACGTTCTCGGTATAGAGCTGCACCAGACGCCGGACTACGAAGCCGGGGCCGACTTCTTCACCTGCTATCAGGGCGACGTCGTCTTCTGGTGCCAGGTCGATAAACCCGTCGACGGGGGGATATTCGTCGGATACCGCGGCGCGCAGCCGGCACACGTTGGGCTGGTGCTGAACCGGATGGCGCTGCATTCACGCGGCGAGAACGGAAGCGTACGAATGGACTCGTTGCTGGTCATTCAGCGAGCATTCACCAAAGTGGAGTTTTTCGAATATGGCGCTGGTTGAGATATCGAACTTTCCCGGAACGCCTAAGCTGCGTTGCAGGGTGCCAAACGGCACCCTTTTTTATGACTGGCTGGCGGCCAATGACGCTACTTTACACCGCGATCTGCTGATCGTCCGCAATGGTGTGAGGCTGGGCGACGATGATGAGCTGGCGTTTGAACTGAGCGAGCTGGACAACATCCAGATTTTCGACCAGCCGAAAGGTATTGTCGGCGACATCCTGAGTCCGATCTTTAAAGTAGTTGGCCAGGTATTTTCGTTCCTGGCACCGAAACCGGCCATTGCAAACAGCGGCGGCAATACGGTCGACTCACCCAACAATAGTCTGACCGGTCAGACAAACACCGCGCGCGTTTACAAGGCCAAGCCGGACATTTACGGGCAGATTCGTTCTTTCCCGGATCTGATTCAGGAGTCGGTATTTGAATACGTGCACCAGACGTCTACAAACGGCGGCCTGAAGTACGTTACAGAGTGGATGTGCATCGGGGTCGGCAAATACGATTACGAGTCCGTGCGCTACTCAGAATCCAGCCTGGGCTCTCTGGCCGGTGCCGAATTCCAGTTCTTCCAGCCTGGCGAAGTTATCCCGCAGATCGTCGAAGGTTACGGGTTCGATGACGTAGACGGCCAAGAGGTTCCCGGGCAGAACGAAGCCAGCGACTTCCCTATAGAAACAGCAACGGCAAACACGGTGGTCAGCGGAACGTATTCCGGCGGACAGATAGCGATGAAAATCGTGAAACAAGCTGAGTTCGATTACTTTATGGGGCTGGTGCTGCCGCACGCTGTGACTTTTACCATCAACGTTACGTACAACACAGCATCAGGCAGCGTCACCACTGACGCAAATTTCTCCGGCACGTTGATTTCCGCCGTTGAAACAAACGATGGCGCTGTGGTTAACCCGGTGCGCTGGTACACGTTTACGATGAACCAGCTGGAGGGGCCGCAGGATATTCCGGCGAATGCCACGATCAACACCACGAAATTCATCCTTAACGATAACGAGGCGCTGGTGGTTGGGCCGTTCTTTTCCCCGGTCGAGTCAACGCAGCTGTGGCTGCATACTCAGTCCAGCCTCGGCGGGAAGAAAGAGACCAACTGGAAGGTTGTCATCTGGAAAATCGACGACGACTACAACCAGGTGCCGGGAACGCAGCAGACGTTTACGTACCGGCAGACGACGCCGCACCAGTCGACGAGTGAGGTATTTTATCGCACTGACAAGATCACACCGACGGGCGGCTTCGGGAAGTACGCGGTCAGCTTTCAGCGCACGGACAACTCTGGCGACGCGTCACTTCTGAAGGTCGAAGAGATCCACAGCATTAACATCCGTACGAATGTCGTCCACCCGACCGACACGCTGGTGCGCGTAAAAGTCAGGGCGACAGAGAATGCCCTGGGCAGCCGTGAGCGCAAATATAACGCCCTGGTGACGCGCCACACCATCACTTACGACCTGGACACGCAGGCAGTGGATTACACACTGCGGCCGTCGCGCTCGTTCGCTGATGCGGTTGCGCATACCTGGCTGATTATGGGCGAGCAGCCGGTAAGCAGCATTGACCTGTACGGGCTGTATTCGATCGCTGAAAGCCTTCCTGATGAGCGACTGGGTTACTTCGACTATACGTTCGACGACGAGAACGACTCACTGGGCGACCGGGTGCAGGCGATCTGCAATGCGGCATCTGTTGTGGCGTACTGGGATGACGGCGTACTGACATTTACCCGTGATCAGAAAGTTGACTACCCGGCGGCCGTATTCAACCGGGCCAACATGAAGACGGACGAGTACAAAATGACGTACGAGGCCACGCTTCCTGGCGGCTACGACGGCGTACAGGTGTCCTACGTCCACCCGACCACGAACAATAAGACGTACATCAACTACCGCGTGCTGAACGGCGCTATCGTCGAGCAGGAAGCGGAGAATCCGAACAAGCTGGAGATCGTCGGCTTCCGTAATGAGTATCAGGCCCGGGAGCGAGCTCTGCGCGAAACCAAGCGCCTGATCTACTCGCGCGTGAAGATGAACGCCAAAGTGTTTGAGGACGGCATTATCCAGGTCGGTAGCGTCATTCAGATGCCAGACATCTACGACAGCAACCAGCAGGGTGGTTACGTCACCGGCCGCTCCGGGAATGACTTCGATACCAGCGAGGCGATCACGTTTACCGGCTCGATGTATGTGCTGGTTACCGACAGTCTTGGTAACCCAACGCTGCGCTATCCGGCCACCGCCCGTAGCGACACGAAGTACGGATTCACCGCGGCTATCCCTAACATTCAGCTCAATATATGGAACGGTGACACTGTGCAGCTCCCGTCGAGATATCTCATTGCGACAGTTGAAGAACTGGACAGTCAGCTATGGACGGTCAACAGCATCAAACCGAACACAGATAACACGGTCTCTCTGACCGTCGCAGAATACAGCGACGCCATCTACCAATAAGAACCGTCCCCGACCAACCATACCCGGCCACCGCGCCGGGTTTTTTTATGGAATCAATATGGCTACCACACCTACTCAGAAACCGATCCCGAGCGAATCACCGATTGATCTGAAATACAACGCCGGGAAAATTGACGAGTTCGTTACCTCGATGGGATGGACTTACATTGACCGTTTCGGCAATAAGCATTATACGATCGAGGGCCTGCGCTGGCTGGCACAGCAGGCCATCTCCCAGTTCGGGTATATCACCCTGGAAAGCTTTGAAGACGGAAATACGCTTACGCTTCCAAACCAGGTTCTGCGACTTGAAGCGATCGGCGAATATTATCGCTGGGACGGTCCTTTCCCGAAGGTGGTATCTCCTGACTCCACTCCAGAATCTACAGGCGGCATAGGTCCTGGAGCATGGTTAAGTGTTGGTGACGCATCTCTTAGAACACAATTAGGGAATACTGATGGGTTCAGATTGCTTGGTGAGTGTCCAGATTTATCCACCCTCCGTGAAACTGAACCAAAGAGCATTGGCCAGTTAATCCGGGTGCAAAATTATTACTCAGACAAATTTGGTGGTGGGGGATTCTTCCGCAGTGTTAATCCCGGATCGCTGGTAGACGATGGCGGTCTTTATATCAAAACGTCCGGCGGAGCTGTATGGCGTCGGTGCGTCAAAAATAAACAGGTCAGCACAGAAGAATATGGATGCTGGGATGGGAATACAGGATCTGACAACTCTGCACGCCTGTTGAAAGCATGCGCCTCTGGTCTTGACGTGAAAATGATGGGGGAGAATTATAATGTCGTTAGCATCCCTTCAAGTCGCTTCAGCCTGACCGGTAGAATGAAAGCCTCTACTACTGATTTTTCCACAGCATACGGTCGTACGCTCCTGACATTGACCGGAGCGAATGTAACTTATGATATCGATATCGACATGCAGAATTTCGGCGCTGGTGGTTTTATCAACCAGGGTACAGACACTGTTGGTCGCATCAAGGTTTCGAATATCTATGGTTCTAACAGAACGACTTATGGCCTCCAGAACGCAGTAACGGATGAAGGAACAAGAAACACCATTTCTGCCATTATTCGTAATATTCAGAAGGGGGATACTGGTGTTGATCCGCAGCCTGCTGCATTCACCGTAGGTGCTACAGCTCAGCGAGGAAACTACCCAGATGTTAACATCTATGACAGTCAAGGTGGGGTAATCGTTGCAGCCACCACTGAAACGGTATTCGGTGTTATCACTGCCAGGTTGATCCACGATAATGGAATTTACTGCCTTGATGGTAGTCGCGTTTCGATCTCTGAAATGGTTGTTGATAACGGATTAGGCGAGCCCGTTGTAAATGCTGGCGGGATAGTAAACATAGGGGTTCTGCGTATCAGAGAGTGCTCTGGATATGGCATTACATACTCGTATAGTGGAACAATGCGCATCGATGCCCTGTATATCGACAACACCCTAAGTTCATCTATTATGCCAATTCTGCGTAGCCGACCTGATAACGTGAGCAGCACAATCAGGATAGGCCGCATTGAAGGGGCATGTGTACTTGCTGGAGTTACTGCGAGCATTCTTCACTCTATGTTCTCCATTACGCAAGGTGTGACTGATCTGTATATTGGCGATGTAAATCTACGGGTAAATTACGTAACCGGCTCATATCTTGGCATGGCGGATTTTGCAGGGTGCTCAAGGATCCAGTTGGGTAACTGGACGATAGATTTCAATGACACCACAGGGACACTCACATCAGCAAGCATTGCTTACTTCTCTCTGCCTTCTACAGCTCAGTTCGCTGGCTCTCAGGTTGGGTATCAGAATTACAGGTCAACCACGGCGACGGTGAGAATGACTAATATTGGAAACGACACGATAGACTTTGCTGTGGGCCAGGCCGTGCAGGTTAACGCAGGTCCATATATCAGCAGCGCTATCTCTGCTAACTGCCGAATCTTCCATGCCGCAGCAGTACCAACAGCAGGTAAGTGGTACAGCGGGGATAAAATATTCATCATCACACCTGGAACATCAGTGAAATTAGGCTGGGTATGTACACAGTCTGGAGATTTTTCTGGAACAGCGCCGACATTCCAGTTGATGGTTTAAAAGAAAAGGCGGCATAAGCCGCCTTCTTTTATTTGTTAGACATCATTTTTTGATAAATCGCATACAGGCATAATGCAGCAGGGATAGCCGCTGTTCCTGAATAAACAACGTGTCCAGAGAAGAATGACACGAAGAAGATCATGGTAAAGAAGCAGAGTGATATAAGCCTGGACATTCGTGTTTCAAAGCAACCATATTTGACTTTTGACCACACAAACTTCATATAGTAGAAGAAGAACACGACCCCGGCCACGCCAAACCACAGGTACATATCAATCAGATCTATCTCGACGGACGATTTTATTCTCTGAAACTCAAGATATTCCTTGGTAAAACCGAAGAAATATTCCCCAGTAATAAATGCTGAATTCCCCTGCATCATCCTCCACGCCGCATCGACAAACTCATCTCTTCCTGAGAATATTAATCGAGTAATTCCGCCATTCTCATATATATAAACGAATTGAGTCCATTTTGCTCCACTCAGTGTTATATCTGGATTGATAATGAAGACCAGCGCGAACACTGCGATAACGGCAGCAGGTATAAGGTATTTTACAGAAAGGGAGCGGTATCGAACAAAGAACCAGACAGCCACCATTGCGAGAGAAGCAATCATAGCTGTTTTTGTTGAAAGGAGTATGCTGCATCCAAGCAATGCAACAAGCAGGAAGAAAGTCCAAAAGTATCTATAGAAATAAAGTGAAACAAATGCAGCAAGGAACATAAGCAAAATGCTTACTTCATTTCCAGCAAAGAAGAACCCTTTAGCGCCGACAGAGTATTCAGCGTAAGCATCACTTAGGGCGGCGTCTCCATATGCAGAATAACCGTAACCCATTTGCGCCATAAGGAAATTGAGAAGCGTAAACCCTAGCGCTGAAACTGCTCCCAACGCGGCCATCCTGTGAGAAACTCTCAGTGCCGAGAGGGTGTCATAAACGACAAACATTAGCAGGCATCGAATTGCTATCTGCACAGTTTCTACCGGGAACTCATTGAGTTCAAAAGTCGTATAGCCGAGTATCGGACCAAGGCACAGGATAAGCATAAAAAATGAATAGAACAAAAACCGTTTGATTCTGGTTGCCGCGAGCAGCAAAAGGCATAGACCTAATACAGCAGCTTTATAGAGAGGGGACACAAACCCTATGTCTCGCTCGTAAGATAGCCACCCATTCAGCATGTCTACCGGTACAGAAAGGCAGAGAATTAGTATAAGAATTAATCGCATTTTTTATTCTTAAGATAGATTTCTAGTGTTAGCCAGGCTGCTATGAGCAGTAAAAAGATAGCCACTACCCACTTGTTATCCACAGATCCAGTGACAAGCAAGCATACCATTGAGACACCCAAAACTCTTGGGAGGTTAATCCCTTCTTTCATATGTCAGTACCGGGTAGTGCAAAGACGAAAAGCACAACTATCATGATGATTAGCCACTCCATCTTCTTCTCCTCAAAAAAGCAGTTTATCACATGTTTAGGAAAGTTCACTTATTCAGAAGGGCGAGCAAGATTCACTGTATGTATCACCAGCAAAAAGAGAACGGTTTCAAATTGTATAACTTATGACCATTGATTGGTATTGCTAATGATAAAAAACAAGCCATCATCACTGCATTTAATGGTGACAAATTAAATTTATGAACCTAATAAAATTAAGGAAGGCCGAAAAGTATCGGCCTTCGACTAAGTTAGTTCACGTCATTACATTTTGTAAAGTCTATTATTACCGTGTCTGAATTGTGCATAACAAAATAGTCATCATTAGCAATTAATACACCTTGTTTGCATAAAGCATCTCTGGTTGTTCTTCCTTTGCTTATATGAATATAGTTGAGATAGATCCCATACTGCCGCATGAAGTAGTTTGCGAAAACCCAGTTCTCTCTTATGGATGGGGTAATCAGTTGACGAATGACAGGGAAGTTGTCTGCATATTTATTAGACACCTTGGAAAGCTCAGGCATGCCTATAAAAACAAGATTCTTAAATGGTTTATTTAAATTGTTAATATCTTTGGCAATTACTATTGCCCGATATTCATCAAGCCTTTTTTGCATGGTTGAAGCATTCCCATACGCTGCGGAAAGTGAGAACGCGTAAACCACTGGTACAATCATCAGGAATTTCCAGTATCGGCTTAAGAAATATGTCGAACAGAATACCCCAATGAATACTATGGCATTAACGCCAAGCAATACGCGGGGGTTTGTCACTGGTTTGTAGAGTAATAGTAAGGGGCCAGCTATGCATATAAAAATAACTGGAAATGCAATGAGTATAGTTAACTTATCAAACGCAAGGTTTAATTTGTTTTTATTGTTATTGTGTGTAAATAAAGACTTTATCCATATCACTAATAGCAATACTACCAGAGCAACTGCTATCACGTATGCCGTTGTATCTAGAGAGTTTAATACTCTATCGTAAAATGCTTGAGCATTACTAAAAAGCAGACCTACCGGATCTGGTTTTTCAGTAATCATAATACTGTGATTTGTGTTGTAATCACCCTCGATAAAGGCAGGTACAATTGCTAAAGAGTAAATCACCTGAGCTACAAGTAATGATATGGCTTTGTATAAAGCGGTAAGTAAAATGCGACCTTCGCTATTTATTCCTGCTAGTATTGCAGCAAAACAAACTAGTATGATGTACACATTTATAGATGGCTGATAAAGACACATGGTGCCAATCAGCAAGACGGTGCCAACTGCACAGCCAGCTAAAGGTCTGAACTTTCCTTGGATTGTGAACGCAAGAGATGCGAATAATAATGACAAAGCCATAGGCAGAGAATCGAACTGATAAGAAAGATTCTCTAAATAAAACGGAGATATAATAAAAGAAAAAGCCAGTATGTTTCTTTTGGCTTTATCCTCGACACCAAAGTGCTCAGCAAGTAGAGCGCCGCAAAGCACAGTAATTAGCAATGCAATAATTATGGTGAAAGGGGAAAGGTTACTTATAGGGAATCCAAAGCTTAGACCCTCCATAATCCAGTCACTTAGTGGCCTTCCGTTTACACCCCATTTAGTATAACCCTCCGTTGCCCTTCCTATATCATCATTGAACATGCGTCCTGCAATAATGATAGGAAGGATGTACACTAATCCTGCAATGTACGCAATTTTGTATCTGCTGAAGAACTGTTCAATCATCTTTCTTGCCCTTGTTTTTAAGCACATATCTTGGACGATTTTTTACTTCAACATATATCCTGCCAATGTATTCTCCCAGTACGCCGATACCGATCAACTGAATGCCGCCAAGGAAAAGAATAGATACCAGTAAAGATGGATATCCACGGACAGCATTACCGAACACCAAAGTGTCGAAAATCATCCACGCGCCGTAAAGGAATGCCACCCCAGCAACAAACAGGCCGATGTAAGTCCACATACGCAGAGGGAATGTAGAGAAGCTTGTGATCCCTTCAAGTGCCAGGTTCCACAACTTCCAGCCGTTAAACTTCGTGCTGCCTGCAACACGCTCGGCACGGGCGTACTCGACTACATCAGTGCGACCACCAACCCATGACAAGACACCTTTCATGAAAAGGTTACGCTCAGGTAAAAGCTTAATATTTTCTACAACCTCACGAGACATGAGACGGAAGTCACCAACGTTTTCTTCAATCTTCGGATTGCTGATCTTGTTGTGCAGCTTATAGAACCACTCAGCTGTCTTGCGCTTCAGTCGGCCATCTGTTGAGCGATCAGAGCGTTTAGCCAGAACCATATCAGCCCCGGCCTGCCATTTCTCTATTAGATGAGGAATGACTTCGATAGGGTCCTGCAAGTCTACATCGATCGGGATAATCGCTTCACCGGTCGCGTGGTCAAGGCCGGCGAACAGAGCGGGCTCTTTACCGAAGTTTCTTGTGAATGACAGCGGAACCACAAGTGGGTCTGCAACAGCAATCGCATTAATTATCGACTCTGTAGCATCTTTGCTGCCGTCATTGATGAAGACTATCTCTACTTCATGCTGCTGAAGCCCTTCAAATTCCCGAACCGTTTTATAAAAAATAGGTATCGCGTCTTCTTCGTTGAAGACGGGAACGACCAGAGAAATTTTCATTTCGCATCCCTAAAGACAATGAACTTTGAATAAATAAAACCGCACACCAGACTGATTGCGGAGAAGAGAATGAGAGTCATAATTGGAGCCATACCGGACTTATCGGCAGCCCAACCAACAGCTGCGCTCAAGGATCCCATAAACCCTACATACAGCATGTAGCGCATCGTGGTTGTCGAAGACTTAAACGTGAACCTGGCGTTTGCAAAGAAGCTGAATGACACCGCCACCACGAACCCAGCGAAGTTAGCCAGTGCCTGACCGGTATGGAATGCGTAAATGCAAACGGCAAACACAACCCAGTGGATGAGCGTGTTGATGACACCTATTGATGTGTACTTAGCAAAGAGCTTTAACATTATATAAATCAGTCAATTCGGAAAGGTCTGAAGTTTAGCACCACTGTGAAACTTGATCGACCCTCATATTTGACGATACTGTATATACATACAGTTATTTTGTGAGGTGATTATGCCACGCACAGCAGACATTCATGCCGCGTTTGTTGCGGCCATAGAGTTAAACCCCAAGGGGTATCGTTACCTGAGCACAGACGCATTCGTAGAGAAACTGCGGGAGTTCAACTGGCACTACACGCGCGAAGAAGCGAATGCCTGGATAAAGCGATACCAAAAAGACTTTGCTGACAAGACGACAGACGGTAGCGATAACAGGTACTGGATCCTACGTAACATGGGGAGGATCCAGTAATGGGATTTGCATCACCTGCAAGCGATTATGTCGAACGCCAACTTTCACCCGAGGTGATTTGCAACATCGGCGCCGAAAGTAGGGTGCTTGAGACTGATTCAGGATTTGCAGTCATTGAGCCAGCAGTGAAAAAAACACCCGGCGATGTGTTACTTATCCTTTGCGACGGTCATACGCAGTTTGCTAAGTTGATGGGCAAGGCGCTTATAACAGATGATGGAGAGGCAATAGAAGGAAACGCACTGGAAGAAGTAGAGGTGCTTGGACGCGTCACGTTCTTCATCAATCGTGCAAGCGATGACGACGACTGCCCGGTGATGTAATGGGGCATGGGTGGGGCATAAAACAGCACTCGATCTAAGGTGAACTTAGACGACTGATGTTTTCGACAACTGCAACCATCTGTTATTTGGAGCGCTCTTGGACGATCTTTGTCGATTATGAAAAAAGTATGCTCATGTGATGGGGATGCAGGTTTAATCAATACCTATCTTACGCTGGCAGCCTGATGGCTTTAATGCCACAATATTTTTTTCTTCGCATGCAGGAAAGATGATGAAAAAAGTAGCAATTGTGGCTGCGATGCTGACGTTAGCGGGATGTGTTCAGGTAGATAACTATCAGGAAGTGATTAAGCACCCGGTACCTTCGCAACTGGCAGGTTACTGGCAGTCGAAAGGGCCGCAGAGCGCGATGGTGAGCCCGGAAGCGATCGCCACGCTGGTGGTGACGCCAGAGGGGGATACGCTGGATTGCCGTCAGTGGCAGCGCGTTATCGCGGTGCCGGGTAAGATCATGCTGCGTTCAGATGATTATTACAACGTGACCCGTAAGCTGGATGTCTATCCGCTGGAGCGTGATGGGGCGGCGCTGGAGTATGACGGTATGGAACTGTACAAGGTTGACCGTCCAACGGTGGAATGCGCAGATTACCTGAGCAAGAATCCGCTGGAGAGTAAGCTTCCGTAGCGGTAAAAGCAAAACGGCAATCATATTGCCGTTTTTAGGGTTTGCTCCCTCTCCCGGTGGGAGAGGGTCGGGGTGAGGGCATCAGGCCGCACTTTCCCAGCACTACAGCGCATCCTCAATCACCCAGACGCTGACGCTTCCCCCGTTACAGAAGAACGTCCCTTCGCCATCCGCCGCCGTGGTCACGGTTTCCTCGCGGTTGCCTAAAAAATCACGCCAGGTCTTATTGCCGTAATTTTCCCCGAGGCAGATGGTCTTCTCGCCGTCATCACCATTCGACAGCACCACCACACAGCCCGGGTGCTCCTCAGTCCCGCTGCGGCTGAACGCAATGCAGTTTGGATGATCGAAAAACAGCGTCTGCACGCCGTGGGCAAAACGCTGCCGGGCGAGGATCAGCTCGTGGAGCTGTTCAATCACCGGCATATCGATGTGATACGTCTCGCCATCCCCGCCGGTGTCGTCATAGCTGGCGCCAAAAAGATCCGGGTAGAATACGCTCGGCACGCCGTTTTCACGCAGCAGGATGAGCGCGTAGGCCAGCGGTTTGAACCAGGCTTCAACCGGGGCTTCCAGCGCCTGCAAGGGTTGGGTATCGTGGTTGGCTACCAGCGTCACGGCATGGAACGGATCGGCTTCCACCAGCGTACCGGTGAAAATCTGGCTCATATCGTAGTCGCGTCCCTGGCGTGAGGCTTCGTGAAATTTCATTTGCAGTGGCGCATCAAACAGCATGGTTTTACCGTCCACCTGATTGATGTAGTGCTGCAATTTATCCACTTCGTGAGACCAGTATTCCGCCACGATAAACAGCGGCTGCGGGGCCACCTCCTGGACGTGCTCAATCCACTCTTTATAGAACCAGGCCGGGATGTGTTTTACCGCGTCCAGGCGGAAGCCGTCGCAGTGGGTTTGCTCCATCACCCAGCGCGCCCAGTATTTGATCTCCTCCGTCACCGCATGGTTGCGAAAATCAATATTTTCACCCATCAGGTAATCGAAATTGCCCATCTCGTCGTCGACCTGATCGTTCCAGCCTTCGCCGGTGTAGTCGTTCACGATTTTGAAGATACCGTCCTCATTGGGGTTTTCAATGTGGTCGATACCGCTGAAGCATTTGTAATCCCAGATGAATTGCGAATACTGCCCGGCCCGAACGGGGAAGGTGTAACGCGTCCAGGCTTCGCATTCGATGATCTCATCGCTGATTTGGGTGCGATCCTGAGCATCCACGCGCTGCACGCGGACGGGTTCCTTTTCATCGGCCCCCATTTTGTGGTTGACCACCACGTCCAGAAGCACCGCAATCTGGTTGCTTTTTAAGGCGTTGATGGCCTCCAGCAGCTGGGCTTTATCGCCGTATTTGGTGGCGACGCTGCCTTTCTGGTCAAACTCACCGAGGTCGAAAAGGTCATAAGAGTCATACCCGACGGAATAGCCGCCGGATGCCCCCTTATATGCCGGCGGTAACCAGACCATATTGATGCCGATTTCGTTCAGGTTGGGGGCTAATGCCGTGACTTCTCGCCACAATTCGCCGCCGGTGGGGTAGTACCAGTGAAAACATTGTAAAAGTGTTGGGTTGCGCATGCACCATCTCCATGAGGTCGCGAAACTCAAGTATGGAGCAGGTTTGGCAGAAATGCCTGGCGAACGAAACGGTTAACGTTTGCCCGCCAGTTAAATGGCTAATTAATATCGCTATTACTTTGCGGAACCAGGACATGACCGCCCTGGTTACCGTAGGTGGAGAGAACGGTTTTCTGGATGGAGGATTGCCCAACCAGCTTCGCCAGTTCATCCATTCTGGCTTGCAGCAACGTTTTTACCTGGCCTTCGTTGTCCAGGATCACCCGCAGCGTCGGGCGAAGCTGCTCCTGAATCTGCATCGAAGGTTCACTTTCCTGAGTGAGACGAGCCAGTGAGTGCACCGCATTAACATAGTCGGTTTCACAGATGATCAGATCATCCCATAGTCCCTGCCGGGCCAGTCGCAACATCAACTGGCTCTGCTCAAGGAGTTGCTGATAAAGGGCATAAAGTTGCGGTGCGTTACTCATTAGACGGCGTCCTGCATCAGTTGTGGCGTACCGGCAACCTCCTTCCACCCGTCAGCGATATTGCGCAGCAAGTTTTCCACCTCTTCGATGGCGCTGGCGTCGTTATTCACATTGGCGTGCAGGAGGCGACGTACCATATAGGCATAAAGGGCAATCAGGTTTTGCGTAAGCTCATCACCGTTATTTTCCACCAGGCCAACCTTCAGCCCGTTTTCGATAATGTTGATGGCTTTTGAGAGCGCCAGCCCTTTTGCCGGGATATTACCGTCTGCCAGGAACAGACGCGCGCGTACCAGCGCGCTGAGGGCTCCATCAAATAGCATGATAACCAGCTGCTGCTGGCTGGCGCTCATCACCGCGCTTTCAACTTCTATCTTTGCGTAGGCTTGCGTGCCTTTTGCGCCGTACATGTTATCCCCCTCGGGTCTGATTAGCGTTTACTACTTGTTGCTGGACGTATTTTCGAACTGCTGCGTCAGGTAGCTGCTGGTGTTGTTCAGCGAGGTCATCAGTACGTCCAGCTGGGTAAACTGGGCTTTGTACTGCGCCACTCTCGCGTCAATACGTTCGCTCACGGCGTTATATTGATCCGTTAACTTGTTCAGCGTTTTGCTGACGCCATCTTTGGCCGCCTGGATAATGCCTTTACTGGAAAGCCAGTCAGTCAGATGGGTGGCCATGGTGGTAGTGATCCCGGTGGTTTTACCGTCACCCACAACCAAATCTTTCACGGCAGACGGGTTATCCGTCAGCGCTTTTTTCAGCTTGTCGCTGTCCAGCTCCAGCTTGCCCGTGCTTGGATCTGAAGTAATGCCGACCTGAGACAGCGTTTTATAGGCGGTTCCGCCGACGGAGTTGCCCAGCATGGTTTTCAGCTGCGTCTGAATAGTACGCAGCGTGCTGTCCCCGAGCAGGGCACCGTTGCTGGAGTCCTGCGCATCTGTACCCGCATCAACTGCCGTATATTTGGTTAATGATGCAAAGCTGTCCTGAAGGGTGTTGTAGGCATCCACCCAGGCTTTCATCGCCGTTTCCGCTTTCGATGTATCTTTAGCGATCGTCAGCGTCTGGTTACCGGTGGTGACATCGTTCAGGTTCAGGGTGATATCTTCCAGCGCATCGCTGATGGTGTTGCTGCTGTTTTCGATATCGACGTTATTCACCTTCAGCTTGGCGTTCTGCGCGGTGACGCTTTCTGTCATGCCGTTGCTGGCGTCGGTGCTGGTGCCGTTGTAACCCATAAAGGATTGCAGGGCGCTGTCGCCGCTCACGCTGATGCTGACCGCGTTGTCCGCCCCGGTTTCGGTGGAGGTGATGGACAGACGGTACTGACCATTACCGACGTTAATAATACTGGCGGTCACGCCGGCGTCAGCTTTGTTAATCGCATCGCGAATGCCGGTCAGCGAGGAGTTTGCCGCGCTGATATCTACGGTCACCGGATCTTTACCGTTACCGGCGGTAAAGGTGATCTTGCTGTCAGCCGTGGCAATGGCCGTTTTGGTATCCGGCTGCGCGTTTTTGGTCGTCAGGGTTTGCGCCTGCGCCAGCTGCGATACGCTGATGGTGTATTTACCGGCAATCGCGCTGCCGGTAGTGGTGGCGCTGAATGCCGTGGTACTGCTCGACGTGCTGGTCGCTGTAAACAGGTCGGCTTTATTCAGCGCGGTGTTGGCGGTCTGAAACGCTTCCAGTGAACTTTTCAACGTGCCGTAAGCGCTCAGCTTGGCGGTATACGATGTCTGTTGTTTGGAAATTGGCGTCAGCTGTGCTTTTTCGGCCGTGGTCAGACTATCCAGAATGTCTGCTAACTTAAGACCCGAACCAATCCCCAATGATGAAATACTTGCCATATTTATTCCTTAATCTATCGACACGTAGAACGAATAGTGGGGTTATCGGCCTTAATGGGGGAAAGTTTACGGTTAATTTCTTTTTTTTAATGGCGGGAATAACGGTAATAGAGAAGAGCTTTTCCGTGGCTAAAAAAATTAACGCGATCCTGAAAAAATATCTAAAGGTTGGTTTGGACCAGACGATAACACCTTTGACGGCGATGAAGCCGAAGGGTGGAAACCCAAATCTAACCAAACAGATTTGATGAACAACAGGAATCGAAATCATGGCACAAGTCATTAATACCAACAGCCTCTCGCTGATCACTCAGAACAACATCAACAAGAACCAGTCCGCTCTGTCTTCTTCTATCGAGCGTCTGTCTTCTGGTCTGCGTATCAACAGCGCGAAAGATGACGCTGCGGGCCAGGCTATCGCTAACCGCTTCACCTCTAACATCAAAGGCCTGACTCAGGCTGCACGTAACGCTAACGACGGTATCTCTCTGGCGCAGACCACTGAAGGCGCGCTGTCTGAAATCAACAACAACCTTCAGCGTATCCGTGAGCTGACCGTTCAGTCTCAGACTGGCACCAACTCCGATTCTGACCTGTCTTCAATCCAGGACGAAATCAAATCCCGTCTGTCTGAAATCGACCGCGTATCTGGTCAGACTCAGTTCAACGGCGTGAACGTGCTGGCTAAAAACGGTTCTATGGCGATCCAGGTTGGCGCGAACGATGGCCAAACTATCAACATTGACCTTCAGAAGATTGACTCTTCTACACTGGGTCTGAATGGATTCTCCGTTTCTAAAAGTTCTGTATCTGTTGGTGATGCAATTACTCAGTTGCCAAGTGCAACAGCAGGTAACCCGCCTGTTGAAATCTCCTTCGATGCGACAGTCAAATCTGATTTGAAACTGACTGATACGTCTAATCTTTCTCTCCATAACCTGAAAGATAAAGACGGTAATCTGACTGACCAGTATGTTGTACAAAATGGCGACAAAACCTATGCGGCAACTGTAGATGCAACTGGCAAAGTAACTTTAAACAAAGCAAATATTACTTATAGTGATGTTGCTAATGGCATTGACACCGCAACTCAGGCTGGCCAATTGGTACAGGTTGGCACCAGTGCTTCTGGTAACCCAACTGGTTTTGTATCTGTTCAGGGCAAAAACTTTGATGCAGGTACTGACGTACTGGTCAACAACGGCGGTGATGCAACTCTGGGTACCCCGACCACAACTGGTACTACTGTAGAAGCAGTATCTATCAATCTGAGCACTGGTACTAAGTCTGACGGTACTACTAATGTGACCGCTACAGGTGAGTTTGCTGGCGCATCTACCAACGATCCACTGGCTCTGCTGGACAAAGCTATCGCGTCCGTAGACAAATTCCGTTCTTCACTGGGTGCGGTCCAGAACCGTCTGAGCTCTGCCGTAACCAACCTGAACAACACCACCACCAACCTGTCTGAAGCGCAGTCCCGTATTCAGGACGCCGACTATGCGACCGAAGTGTCCAACATGTCTAAAGCGCAGATCGTTCAGCAGGCCGGTAACTCCGTGCTGTCCAAAGCTAACCAGGTTCCTCAGCAGGTTCTGTCTCTGCTGCAAGGCTAATCGCCTGATTACGCTTAAACCCCGCTTCGGCGGGGTTTTTTCTGTCCGCATTTACGCGTAACCCCCCAAATAACCCCTCATTTCACCCACTATTCACCCGATTAAAACCCCTCCAGAATCGGATAATCATGCCGATAACTCAACTAACGCAGGGCTGTTTATCGTGAATTCACTCTATACCGCTGAAGGTGTAATGGATAAACACTCGCTGTGGCAGCGTTATGTTCCGCTGGTGCGTCACGAAGCATTGCGCCTCCAGGTGCGTTTGCCGGCGAGCGTGGAACTGGACGATCTGCTACAGGCGGGCGGTATCGGGTTATTGAATGCAGTTGACCGGTACGACGCTCTGCAAGGAACGGCATTTACGACTTACGCAGTGCAGCGTATTCGTGGTGCGATGCTGGACGAGCTGCGCAGCCGCGACTGGGTGCCGCGCAGCGTACGCCGCAACGCGCGCGAAGTGGCGCATGCGATGGGGCAGCTGGAACAGGAGCTGGGGCGCAACGCGACGGAAACCGAAGTAGCGGAGCGTCTGGGCATTCCTGTTGAAGAGTATCGCCAGATGTTGCTCGATACCAATAACAGCCAACTCTTCTCTTATGATGAGTGGCGCGAAGAGCATGGCGATAGCATCGAGCTGGTGACCGATGAACACCAGCAAGAAAACCCGTTACACCATTTACTGGAAGGGAATTTACGCCAGCGCGTGATGGAAGCGATCGAAGCTTTACCGGAACGGGAGCAACTGGTGTTAACCCTCTATTACCAGGAAGAGCTCAATCTCAAAGAGATTGGCGCCGTGCTGGAGGTGGGCGAGTCTCGGGTGAGCCAGCTGCACAGCCAGGCCATTAAACGCCTGCGCACAAAACTGGGTAAGTTATAGGTGAGTCATTCGCCTTGGAAATGCCGCACAACGTATTGACAACCAGGAGTTATCATGACGGTGCAGCAATCTAAAAGACGGCCTTTAAGCCGCTACCTGAAAGACTTTAAACACAGCCAGACGCATTGCGCCCACTGTAAAAAATTACTCGACCGCATCACGCTGGTTCGTCGCGGTGAAATCGTGAACAAGATTGCGATTTCCCGCCTCGACACGCTGATGGATGAAGCCGCCTGGCTTGAAGAGCAAAAAGAGTGGGTAGCGCTTTGCCGTTTCTGTGGCGATCTCCATTGCAAAGAGCAAAGCGACTTCTTCGATATTATCGGCTTCAAGCAATTCCTGTTTGAACAAACGGAGATGAGTCACGGCACCGTGCGTGAATACGTGGTTCGCCTGCGCCGCCTGGGTCAGCATTTGACCATGCAAAATATCTCCCGCGATCTGCTGACGACCGGATACCTGGATGAAAATCTGGAACCCTGGTTGCCCGCCACCAGTACCAATAATTACCGCATCGCGCTGCGAAAGTACGCGCAATATAAAGTCCAGATGCCGGGCGTCATAAAGCAGAAAGTCCGCGCCGGAACAACTTCTGATATATATTAAAAAAGAATAAGATGTAGCGCAGCCGCCTTTGACGTTGCAGGCGATTTCTCTACACTACTCAAAAATTCCACTGTATCGGGGTACTTATGAAATTAGCACTTCTGGGTCGTCAGGCGCTGATGGGGATGATGGCCGTTGCGCTGGTCGCGGGGATGAGTGTGAAAACGTTCGCGGCAGAGAATCTGCTCAACAAAGTTAAAGAGCGCGGCACGCTGCTGGTTGGGCTGGAAGGAACCTATCCTCCGTTCAGCTTCCAGGGCGACGACGGTAAACTGACCGGTTTTGAAGTGGAGTTTGCGCAGGAGCTGGCGAAACACCTCGGCGTTAAAGCCTCCCTGAAACCCACCAAATGGGACGGGATGTTGGCGTCACTGGATTCCAAACGTATTGACGTGGTGATTAACCAGGTAACCATTTCTGACGAGCGTAAGAAGAAGTATGACTTCTCCACGCCGTACACCGTGTCCGGTATTCAGGCGCTGGTGAAGAAAGGTAACGAAGGCAGTATCAAATCCGCATCGGATCTGAAAGGTAAGAAAGTCGGCGTCGGTCTGGGCACCAACTACGAAGAGTGGCTGCGCCAGAACGTGCAGGGCGTGGACATCCGTACCTACGATGATGACCCGACGAAATACCAGGATCTACGCGTAGGCCGTATTGACGCCATTCTGGTTGACCGCCTGGCAGCGCTGGATCTGGTGAAGAAAACCAACAATACCCTGGCTGTCGCGGGTGATGCGTTCTCCCGTCAGGAGTCCGGCGTGGCGGTGCGTAAAGGTAACGAGGATCTGCTGAAAGCCATCGACGGCGCCATTGCTGAGATGCAGAAAGACGGCAGCCTGAAGGCGCTTTCTGAGAAGTGGTTCGGCGCAGACGTGACGAAATAAGTCTCTGACTGACAAAAAAAGGCGCTTTTAAAAGCGCCTTTTTTATTTCTCGCGCGTCTGCGTGCATAATGAAATAACAATTGTTTGCGTGACCGGAGGAACCATGTCACTACAGAATTTAACGCGCTTTCCCCGTCTGGAATTTATCGGCGCACCCACGCCGCTGGAGTATCTGCCGCGATTTTCTGACTACCTGGGGCGCGATATTTTCATTAAGCGTGACGATGTGACGCCCATGGCGATGGGCGGAAATAAGCTGCGCAAGCTGGAATTTCTCGCCGCCGATGCCCTGCGCGAAGGCGCGGACACGCTGATCACCGCCGGGGCAATTCAGTCTAACCACGTTCGCCAGACGGCGGCAGTGGCGGCGAAGCTGGGACTCCACTGCGTTGCCCTGCTGGAGAACCCGATCGGGACGCAGGCAGAGAATTACCTGACTAACGGTAACCGTTTGCTGCTGGATCTGTTCAACGTGCAGGTTGAAATGGTCGACGCGTTGACCGACCCGGCTGCACAGCTCGACGAGCTGGCGACGCGTCTGGAAGCGCAGGGTTTTCGTCCGTACGTGATCCCGGTTGGCGGCTCGAATGCGCTGGGTGCCCTCGGCTATGTTGAGAGCGCGCTGGAAATCGCTCAGCAGTGCGAAGGCGCGGTGAGTTTATCCTCGGTGGTGGTGGCGTCCGGCAGTGCGGGGACCCATGCTGGTTTAGCGGTCGGGCTTGAGCAACTGATGCCGGAGGTCGAGCTGATTGGCGTGACGGTTTCCAGAAGCGTTGCGGACCAGAAGCCGAAAGTCGTCACCCTGCAACAGGCGGTGGCTGAACAGCTTGCGCTTCAGGCGAAGGCGGAAATACTGCTGTGGGATGACTATTTCGCGCCGGGCTATGGCACCCCCAATGATGAAGGGATGGAGGCGGTTAAGCTGCTGGCCCGTCTCGAAGGTATTCTGCTCGACCCGGTCTATACCGGCAAGGCAATGGCGGGCCTGATCGACGGCATCGCCCGCAAGCGCTTTAAGGATGAAGGACCCATTTTGTTTGTTCATACTGGCGGGGCGCCTGCGCTGTTTGCCTATCATCCTCATGTCTAAAAATCAGGTAGAAAAATAATAATGCAAGAAAGTATTCAACTGGTTATTGATTCGCTGCCGTTCTTGCTTAAGGGCGCGGTGTTTACTTTACAGCTCAGTATCGGCGGGATGTTCTTCGGGCTGGTGCTCGGGTTTGTGCTGGCACTGATGCGCATGTCGAACATCTGGCCGGTGCGGTGGCTGGCGCGGTTTTACATCTCCGTGTTCCGCGGAACGCCGCTTATCGCCCAGCTGTTTATGATTTACTACGGTCTGCCACAGTTCGGTATTGAGCTGGATCCGATCCCGGCGGCGATGATAGGCCTGTCGCTGAATACCGCGGCGTACACCTCTGAAACGCTGCGTGCGGCGATCTCCTCCATCGATAAAGGACAGTGGGAAGCGGCGGCCAGTATCGGGATGACCCCGTGGCAGACGCTGCGCCGGGCGATCCTGCCCCAGGCGGCGCGCGTGGCGCTGCCGCCGCTGAGCAACAGCTTTATCAGCCTGGTGAAAGACACCTCGCTTGCGGCGACCATTCAGGTGCCGGAGCTGTTCCGTCAGGCGCAGCTGATCACCTCGCGCACGCTGGAAGTGTTTACCATGTATCTGGCGGCCTCGCTGATTTACTGGGTGATGGCGACGGTACTGTCCGCTCTGCAAAACTATTTTGAAAACCAGCTTAACCGCCAGGAGCGTGATCCAAAATGAGTGCAATTGACGTCAAAAACCTGGTGAAAAAATTCCATGGACAAACGGTGCTGCATGGCATTGATCTTGAGGTTGAGCAGGGCGAAGTGGTAGCAATTATCGGCCCGAGCGGGTCAGGCAAAACCACGCTGCTGCGCAGCATCAATTTACTGGAGCAGCCCGAAGGCGGGACGATCCGCGTGGGTGATATCACCATTGATACCGGGAAACCCATCAGCCAGCAAAAAGGGCTGATTCGCCGCCTGCGCCAGCATGTCGGCTTCGTGTTCCAGAGCTTTAATCTCTTTCCGCACCGCACGGTGCTGGAAAACATTATTGAAGGGCCGGTCATCGTCAAGGGGGAACCTAAGGAAGACGCGACGGTCCGCGCCCGCGAGCTGCTGGCGAAGGTTGAGCTGGCAGGGAAGGAGACGAGCTATCCGCGTCGCTTATCTGGCGGGCAGCAGCAGCGTGTCGCCATTGCGCGCGCGCTGGCGATGCGCCCGGATGTGATCCTGTTTGACGAACCCACGTCCGCGCTCGATCCTGAGCTGGTCGGGGAAGTACTGAACACGATCCGACAGCTGGCGCAGGAGAAACGCACGATGGTGATTGTGACGCATGAAATGAGCTTCGCTCGCGACGTTGCCGATCGGGCTATTTTCATGGATCAGGGGAGAATAGTTGAGCAGGGTCCGGCTAAAGCGCTGTTTGCCAATCCGCAGCAGCCCCGAACCCGTCAGTTCCTTGAAAAATTCTTAATGCAGTAGCATTTTAGCGTTCAATTTGCTCCAGATGCCGCTTCTGGAGCAAATTATCCTCCCTTAAACTCCGTTCTGTTGCTTTTTTATTCCGACTGATGTGGATAAGCCATCGCCAAATTAAAGATAATCTGCCTGTGGCCGATATTTTATATAAATAATCATGCTTTATGTGTTAGGTTATATTCACCATAATAATGATTATCTTTATCAGAGGCTTCATTCAGTAAGTATGAGGGATATAGACTTTTTCACCTGGCGACGGGAATGCTTCCTCCGGTTTCAGGAAATGACCTGTGCCGAAGAGGTATATCAGGAACTTCAGCGACAAACGCAGGCGCTTGAATTCGATTATTATGCGCTTTGTGTTCGACACCCTGTGCCATTTACCCGCCCGCGAACCTCCGTCCATTCCAGTTATCCGCAACAATGGATGGCGCAATATCAGTCCGAGAATTATTTCGCCATTGACCCGGTGCTGAAGCCGGAGAATTTCATTCAGGGACATTTGCCCTGGACGGATGAATTATTCACGGATGCCCAGCAATTATGGGACGGCGCGCGGGACCACGGATTACGCAAGGGAATAACGCAGTGTCTGATGATGCCAAATCATGCGCTCGGTTTCCTCTCCGTGTCATGTACCAGCTTACAGGCACACTCGATATCCAGTGAAGAAGTTGAGCTGCGTTTACAAATGCTCGTCCAGATGGCGCTCACCACACTGTTACGCTTTGAACATGAGACGGTGATGCCGCCTGAAATGAAATTCAGCAAGCGTGAGCGGGAAATTCTGAAGTGGACCGCAGAAGGGAAGACGTCGGCAGAAATCGCCATCATTCTCTCCATCTCGGAAAATACCGTCAATTTCCATCAAAAGAATATGCAGAAGAAATTCAACGCACCGAATAAGATCCAGATAGCGTGTTATGCCGCGGCGACGGGGCTTATCTGACTGATATCACGTTCTGCGTGTCAGACGAGAAAACGGCTGAATGCTTTGCATCCAGCCGTTTTTGTTACTGGCGGTAGGCTTGTTTAATTTGCTTAACCGTATTGGCAAAAACAGCGGATTCCGCCTGGTCTTCCATCTGCGCGATCTGTTTTTCCATTTTAATGATCACACGACCAGCATCAGCCTGGCCCATCGCCTGTAGCATAAGCGTCAGCAGCGACTTCAGGCAGTTTACTTCCTGTGCCAGTTCCTGGTTATTCTCGGCAGTGGCAAATTCAGGTGTGCTCATTTATTTTCCTCATTATAAAACAGCGCATGAGCGCGACGATGAAAGTTAAGGCGGCGGAGTATACCACAAGCTACGGCAAAAAATGCAGTGGTTGTTTTTTATACTTATCGCGCAGTGATTATTGGGCGGCGCGGATTATGAAGGTACCCTGTCCAATATGTTAGCGACAATTAAATGTTTATCCCCGGTTCGCCATTCGTTAATTGTTGTTACAAAAAATCGCGCGCTCTTTTTCGTTTGAGTTAACAACTGTTTTAGTAACTTTTCGAATGTCGATGCTAAAAAATAGCGGTAAAAGCCCGGCGGGCAAGGGTTTTCTTTCCACTTACTGTACAGCTTAATTTCCAAAAACGAGACCAGAATCGAATAGCCGATTTTTTAGCGTTTTAATCTTGCATGGAAAACCGTTAATATAAACCCAATTAGCAGTCAGTAGCGTTATCCCTATTCTGGAGACATTTCCTTTGATCAACGTCCTTCTTGTTGATGACCACGAACTGGTGCGCGCAGGGATACGACGCATTCTTGAAGATATAAAGGGTATTAAAGTTGCCGGCGAGGCGTGCTGTGGCGAAGATGCCGTCAAATGGTGTCGCGCTAACTCCGCAGACGTGGTGCTGATGGATATGAACATGCCCGGTATTGGCGGGCTTGAAGCCACGCGCAAAATCGCGCGCATGTTCGTTGATACCAAAGTTATCATGCTGACCGTCCATACCGAAAATCCGCTGCCTGCCAGGGTTATGCAGGCGGGTGCTGCCGGGTATCTCAGTAAAGGCGCCGCGCCGCAGGAAGTTGTCAATGCGATCCGCACCGTACACGCCGGGCAGCGCTACATCGCTTCTGATATTGCTCAACAGATGGCGCTGAGTCAGATTGAACCGGAAAAAACGGAATCTCCGTTTGCCAGTTTGTCTGAGCGCGAATTGCAGATTATGCTGATGATCACTAAAGGTCAGAAGGTGAATGAGATCTCAGAGCAGCTGAATCTCAGCCCGAAAACGGTCAACAGCTATCGCTATCGAATGTTCAGTAAACTGAACATTCACGGTGATGTCGAACTGACTCACCTGGCCATTCGCCATGGTTTGTGCAATGCGGAGTCGTTAATAAGTCAGTGAGTGAAGCGTTCGATTCAAAAGCATTTCTGAAAACCGTCACCAGCCAGCCAGGCGTCTACCGTATGTACGATGCTGGCGGTACGGTTATCTATGTCGGTAAGGCGAAAGATCTGAAGAAACGCCTTTCCAGCTATTTCCGCAGCAACCTTGCCTCCCGTAAAACCGAAGCGCTGGTCGCACTTATACATAACATTGATGTCACCGTAACGCATACGGAAACGGAAGCGCTGCTCCTTGAGCACAACTACATTAAGTTGTATCAGCCGCGCTACAACGTTCTGCTGCGCGATGACAAATCCTATCCGTTTATCTTCCTGAGCGGCGACACGCACCCGCGGCTGGCGATGCATCGTGGCGCTAAGCATGCGAAAGGTGAATATTTCGGCCCGTTCCCGAACGGTTATGCCGTGCGGGAAACGCTGGCGCTTTTGCAAAAAATCTTTCCTGTTCGCCAGTGCGAAAATAGCGTTTATCGCAACCGCTCCCGGCCATGCCTGCAATATCAGATTGGCCGCTGCCTGGGGCCGTGCGTTGAAGGGCTGGTGAGCGAAGAAGAGTACGCGCAGCAGGTGGAATATGTCCGCCTGTTTTTAGCCGGGAAAGACGATCAGGTGCTGACGCAACTGATTGCCCGTATGGAAAAAGCCAGCGCGGCGCTGGAATTTGAGGAGGCCGCACGCATCCGCGACCAGATTCAGGCGGTGCGCAGGGTGACCGAGAAGCAGTTTGTTTCCAATACGGGCGACGACCTCGATGTTATCGGCGTAGCCTTTGACGCCGGTCTGGCCTGCGTTCATGTGCTTTTTATTCGTCAGGGCAAAGTGCTCGGCAGCCGCAGCTACTTCCCGAAAGTGCCGGGCGGCACTGAGCTGGGTGAAGTGGTGGAGACCTTCGTCGGCCAGTTTTATTTGCAGGGCAGCCAGATGCGTACGCTGCCCTCGGAGATCCTGCTCGACTTCACGCTCGATGATAAAACCCTGCTGGCGGAGTCGCTTTCAGAGCTCGCAGGCCGCCGGGTGAATGTTCAGACGAAACCGCGCGGCGATCGCGCGCGTTATCTGAAGCTGGCGCGAACCAATGCCGCCACGGCGCTGACCACCAAACTGTCCCAGCAGTCGACCGTCAGCCAGCGTTTAACCGCGCTTGCTACGCTGCTTAAGCTGCCGGAAGTGAAACGCATGGAATGCTTCGACATCAGCCATACGATGGGTGAGCAGACCGTGGCGTCGTGTGTGGTCTTTGATGCCAACGGTCCGCTGCGGGCAGAGTATCGTCGCTATAACATCACCGGCATTACGCCCGGTGACGATTATGCCGCCATGAACCAGGTGCTGCGCCGTCGCTATGGTAAAGCGATTGAAGAGAGCAAAATCCCGGACGTTATCCTTATCGACGGCGGGAAAGGGCAGTTGGGGCAGGCGAAGGCGGTATTTGAATCGCTCGACGTGGAGTGGGATAAGAACCATCCGCTGCTGCTAGGGGTAGCGAAAGGGGCAGATCGTAAGGCTGGCCTGGAAACGCTGTTCTTTGAGCCGGAAGGCGAGGGCTTTAGCCTGCCGCCGGATTCCCCTGCGCTGCACGTGATCCAGCATATCCGCGATGAGTCGCACGATCACGCCATCAGTGGGCACCGTAAAAAACGGGCGAAAGTGAAAAATACCAGTACCCTTGAGACGATTGAAGGCGTCGGGCCAAAACGTCGCCAGATGCTGTTGAAGTATATGGGCGGATTGCAAGGATTACTCAACGCCAGTATGGAAGAAATTGCAAAAGTGCCGGGTATTTCGCAAGGGCTGGCAGAAAAGATCTACTACTCGTTGAAACATTGAGGGCTCTGTAGCAACATAGAGCTAAATTTTACTGACAACAGACAGTTACCGTCATCATGCGATTTAATATCCCTACGTTGCTCACTCTCTTTCGCGTTGTGCTCATTCCGTTCTTCGTCCTGGCATTTTACCTGCCGGTCGTCTGGGCGCCTTTTGCCTGTGCGCTTATTTTCCTGATCGCTGCCGTGACGGACTGGTTTGACGGTTATCTGGCGCGTCGCTGGAACCAGAGTACCCGCTTTGGCGCGTTCCTCGATCCGGTTGCGGATAAGGTGATGGTGGCAATCGCGATGGTGCTGGTGGCGGAACATTATCATACCTGGTGGGTAACGCTGCCTGCCGCGACCATGATTGGCCGTGAGATTATTATCTCTGCCCTGCGCGAGTGGATGGCGGAGCTGGGTAAACGCAGCAGCGTGGCGGTGTCCTGGATCGGTAAAGTTAAAACCACCGCACAGATGGCGGCGCTGGTATGGATGCTGTGGCGTCCGAATGCCTGGGTAGAGTGGGCCGGCATTGGTCTGCTGTGGGTTGCGGCGGTGCTGACGCTGTGGTCAATGCTGCAATATTTGAACGCTGCGCGCGGTGATTTGCTTGAACAGTGATCGTTTCGGCTTAATTTTCAGCAAACGATCCTGAGATGCAAAAAATAACGTTGACTCAAAACGTCATATCAGTAGAATGCAACGCATCGAACGGCGGCACAGTTAGCCGGACGACAATGAAATCAAGTGGTTAGGAAGTAGTTAAATAGTTACTTGATGACATGCGGGAATAGCTCAGTTGGTAGAGCACGACCTTGCCAAGGTCGGGGTCGCGAGTTCGAGTCTCGTTTCCCGCTCCAGATTAATGCATCGGCAGCTTGCGGGTGCAGGTCGAAAGACAACAGATTTAAGGCGCGTTAGCAAAGCGGTTATGTAGCGGATTGCAAATCCGTCTAGTCCGGTTCGACTCCGGAACGCGCCTCCACTTTCTTCCCTGGCCGGATGGTGGAATCGGTAGACACAAGGGATTTAAAATCCCTCGGCGTTCGCGCTGTGTGGGTTCAAGTCCCACTCCGGCTACCATGGGAAAACTAGAATAAAATCAATGATAAGCAGTGTCGTATAAACCACCGAAAGGTGGTTTTTTATTGCCTAATTTTCGCCATTCACCATTCTTTCGCCATTACGTTTCGCCATTCGAGAATTTTTTTACGGTGAAGTACCTAAGTACAAGTTAAATTTTACTTCAGGTTATTCGTTCTTGCTCTATGATGGTATACGTGTAATTTAACGAGAAGCCGAACTCGATATTCATACAAGTAAAATATCTCTCTAAGCATAAAATTTAAGGAGAATTTTAAATGCGTGCCTTTACTTCAGTAGTTTTGTTCCTTTGTTGTATTCTCAATCCAGTCCATGCTGAAGGCTGGTACATCAATAAACGTGGTGAACCAACAGTCATGTCAGATGATGGCTATTGGTATATGCTTCTTTCAAAGTCTATGAAAGGTGATGTGAATGCCTACCTGTTGCCTCGTAACGGTATCGAATGTAAAGCTTCTGGCAGTTCGTCAAGCATGTATGTTAATGGAACTAAATTGCGTTGGTGGCAGAACTGCGACCCATCTATGGGAATGTATTGGTACGCTTATACACAAGCAGGAATAAATCACCTAATTGGTGAATTCATGCGCCGTCAAACAGTCACCATCCGTGACGGTAGCTTAACAATTGTTTTTTCTGCGGTAGGCTTTAATGACAAAGCTCGACAGTTCATCGACGATGTAGCTGATCCTGGTTTATAAGATGTTTCGCGTCTTCAAGTTTGAAAAATACAAGTAAGAGCACCCTTCCTCGATTTTGAAGATGATAACTGGATCTGATTATTAGAATGAGAATGATTATCTGAAGAGTCTTGGTTCTTATGTGTATTTGAGGAGGGCATTACTGCCCCCCGACCACCGGTACTACAGAAATTTTTCGGTTATATCTCGCCGTTTGTGATGCATTTTTATGCCCTGAAATTTCCTGCTTCTCGTGAAGTGTTCCTTTCAGATCGGATATCCCTTTAGCTTTCAGATCATGGAACGTGAAGTTAAACTCAAGCTCAGAAAATTTTTCAGCAGCTAACTTTTTAGCTTTCATCCACTGCGCATTAAATGCATCTCGTGTGTAACGAGACCCTGACTGCTGGTGGATAACGTACAGACTTACCATGCCACTATTTAACGGAAGGGAATCGGCCAAGGTAATCGCTTTCGATAGGCGTGCTGTCCAGGCCTTAATCTGACTCACTGCCGTCTTGCTTTGCTGAATTAAAATGCCTTCATCAAGTATCTGACTCTTTTTAAGATCAAGAATGTCACCTTGACGTGCGCAGCATAAATACGCCAACTCCATGGCAATCTTCACTGGTAATGACGAAACGCTGAATAGAGCATCATATTCTTTGTCCGTGACGTACCGTGTGCGCGCCTGCTCCTTAAATTGCTTCACACCATGGCATGGATTCATCTTCACCTTGCCACGCTCATATGCCCACCTGAACACCCTCGACATAAACGCTTTCTCTCGGTTCGCCTGAACCCTGCTTTTAACACCTCTCTTATCCATATACTTCCTGATATGCTCAGGCTTAATGTTGTCTGGCTTCATCTTCCCGAAAACAACATTTACTTTTGAACCATATTTTCTGTAGTCCTTTCTGGTTTCGGTGGCCAGTTCATGAAAGTCGCCCGAGTTAAAGAACTCTTCACAAAGTGCGTGAAAGTTGGAACCTGCCCTGATATCGTTGATGAAGTTTTCATAGGCAGCCCAGACCTGAGACTTAGTAAGATCGCGATTGCACAATCTCACAGTTCTGCCGTCTGGCGTTCTGAACTCATAGGCTGATTTGCCCCGGCGAACGCGGGGCGGCATCCAGTTATCTTCCGGGTTTTTGCGGATTCTAGGCATTACATGTCCTTAAAGTTTGGTTCTTCTTCCTCTGGATTGTTGTCTACCTGCTTCAGGCCAGCTGGATTAGTTACATGATCCCATGTAGTTCCCGGCCTGCCATCTTTACGTGGTACAAAAAATACACCGCTTTCTTTCAGCGCTCTGCACTGAAGGGAAGGGCGGCGATAACCAGTAAGTTGATAGAGGTCATCAGGGGTAAGAAAACGTTGGCTTTGTCCGCTCATCGTATAGCTCTCCACTTAACCGGCTGCACCCGGCAAAATATCAATCAGTTTTTAAAACGCTGAATGCCATGAATACTTCTAAGGTGAATCTTCTGTAGAATTTTACGAACCCACAATAGAAAACATATGTCATCAGTAGCATAGATAAAGTTGATAATATGTTAAATCCAAACATTTCGTCTGTTAGGGTATTAATTACAAGTCTGACGAAAGCTACCCAAAAGAACAATAAAAATACCAAGCACACGTTCCTGCAAAATCCATATAATGCTACATAATTCTGTATTTTAGGCTGATGGTTGGAGGAGTGTTCATATGAGTAATGGTAGGCTAATCTAAAAAGATCACCTTGTAAGGCATAACCATTTTTAAGTTGAGATAAATCTACTGAAAAAATCTTCTTATAAGACTTTTCCAGCATGCTCCATAGCGGCGAAGCTAACTCCTTTGTAAGCTCTCGGGAGTACAGTTTATAAAAAGTAATTCTATCAAGAATAAATACTGGTAGTAATATCGTCTTAATTATTAGATACTTAGTTGTTCTGCCGTAATCTTTTTTGACTTCGTCTTTGAAATCATTATTTAACTCCCAAAAAAGATAGATAGAAGGGTACTGTAATGTATCATTCATATACTTTTCAACTAGAAAAGCAGAGCATATTGCTATTGCATGGCCAATGATATATGCAAGTATAACAATTGAAGAATATCCCAACAAACTGAGAGAAGATTCCTGTGCGATTGCAGTTTTCTTTAGTTGGATGATTACATCCCAATCCAGAGTGATCCCGCAAAAATATAGAAGATATAAAAACAATCCTCCTGGTATCAGGTAGCCAAGAAAATCATATATTGAAAAGGGGTTCTGGTTCATATCTTTTCACTCCCAAAATTGTGTTTGCTAGGGGGCAACACTATAAACGATCTACCTCACGAAGTTTATCTACTATTTTTTTTCGATTGGATTACGTTGTAAGTAACCGATTGATTTATTCATAAACCATTAATGTTCTTGATTTAGGCTTGTGCGTGTTTAAGCGACGTAGTATCCGCAACCTGCGCCGCCACGTTAGTACGGAGATTACGCAGTTCCAAAACAGCTACCTGCACTGCATAAGCGAACATAGCAGCAGGGCGGTCACTCACTTTTTCACTATCTCGTTGCATGTTGACAGCAATAGTCATCAGTTCATCCAGCTGTTCACCGGTCATTGGTTTATTGACTGTCATGATTTTGCTCCTGCTGCAATTTGTGTTGCTTAACGAAGTGGGCCACAGCCTTTGACTGGCTGGCGACAATGGTTTTGTCATCCATGTCCAGCCAAACGGTTTTACCGCGATACAGTGAGGCCCGACCAATTTCCTTACCATCGAGCATCACATACAGAGATCGTCCGCGAATTTCTGTTGTCGGTACTGGTTGTGACAAGCGATAGAGTTCACGTGCTTCAGCAATGGCTTTATGTTCGTCAATAATCGACAGCGCCTCGGCTAGGGCAGTGCCTTCAAGAGTGAAGACACCTTCATCACTGATCGTGGCCTGAGCCATCAGCTCAACGAAACGGCGCGCGTTCTTTACGCTCAGCACTGGCGCGATAGAGCTACGGGTAACTTTCGTTTTCCCCTGTGCAGCCGCTACAGCTTTATCGTGTTGGAGTACTTTCCCGGCCTGTTCGCCATACTCCATAACGCGATCAACCGCGACATCGACTGAAACAGCACCGGATTTAACCTCCTGCTGAACGTCATGGTTCGCCGTGCTGAGGAGCAGCAGCTTTTCGACGGTGGCCACAGACTTATTCACCAGCTTTGCTATCTCGCTGGTGGTCTGGTTAAAGGCGTTATGTAGCTCCTGAATAACAGCTGCCTGTTCCATATCGGATAGCGGAAGCTGGTTATTACTGGTCATGATGCGGGCCAGGCGCTGAACATCGTTACCGTTGAACGGCATGATGTGGATGCGGTCTACTGGCTTACCAGCTTCTGCACAACGCGCATAGCAGCGACGACGACGGTGGCCTTCAACAACCCACACTCCACCTTCATCACGGGCGATAACCTCCAGCGGGGGAACGGAGCCACCGTTCATCAGGTAGTTGAAGAGGTCATCATCTGCCTGGCGGGTACGTTCATCATCTTCGCGTTTGTTGAAACCTTCCCGCACATGGATTTGATCAAGGCTGATAAACATCCCGGTGTCGGTGCGCTTGATGGTCCCGTCACGTGTCATTTGCTTGAATGAGTTAGCCATCAGAGAGCCACCTCGTTATTTTGGGAAATGACGATGGGTGACAGCTCACGCAATTCTCGCTGGGCTTCCAGTAAATGCATATTGGTTCTGGTCTTCGTGTAGCGTTCAACAATGCGGTCACACTCTTTGGCCCAGCTTGCGACATCTTCACGCAGAGTAGCGTTCTGAAGAGCCAGTTCTTTACGCTGCGCCATCGCTTCGCAAAGCGCTACGCTTGTATAGTCCAGGCGGTTAGCCAGTTCGGTCATAATTCCGCGATAAGCTGGCGGAAGGAGAGGGGCGGCCTTACCCGCTGCGTCGATCAGCTGCTCCCGGGTCATGCGTGGTTGTAACTCGGTGACGTTCTGTGTGTTCGTCATGGATAGTTTCTCCGTGTTATACGCGCTCTGCACAGCGCTGAATTTTGGTTGCACGAATCCCTCGCCGACTGGCGACAAAAAATAATGGGGTTTCGTTTTAATAAGCACCCAACCAGAGCACTTAGTGAAACGGGCGGCTGCCACCGCCAGTCAGCTTCTCCACAATTGAGAGCGCGTTCTCCTGAGTTGATTTAACGACTACGGCCTCTCAAGTTGAACGCTGAACGCGCTTTCAGTTGTGAAAAAGGGGCGGTCGACATTAAGGACATTCAAAACTGCCGACCGCCAAGACTACACACAGCATCTGGTACCGTTACTACGGTTTACCACCTTCCTAACGTGATTCGTTTGTGGTGGCTGGTGCTGAACTTCAGCTCAGTGGCGCGGTGTTTCAATATCGTAACCGCCCGTTCCATCCGCGTTTGATCAGTCCGTATGCTCGCTTAGAACGTTTCGCCTGCTTATCTTTTCTCAACCGTTTGACGGTCAGCCCCGTCATTCACCACAACTGAAAAAGAGCGGTCCACCTTCACCATGCTTTGCCTGCCACCATTGGGATTGGTTACTACAGTAGTCGAAGGGTACAGTTTTTCATGCCCGCGCTCTTTCAGTTGCATCCTCGTCTCTTCCGAGGTGTCACACCTGATCGCCACGCTGGTGAAACGTCTCTGGCCGTCGTACTTGCCTGGCTTGCACATTCCGGCTACCCGCTGGATCTGGATATTGTCTTGCAAGGAATCCCCGGACCGCTGCGGCACATGTGCCATATGCCGTACTACTTACTACCACACCAACACAGGTAACTGTCAGTACCAGTGGTGTGATTCAAATGTAGGATATCTTACTTTGGTGTGTCAACACTAAAAGTAGGAAAACTTACATTAAGGATGAAAAAAAACCGACACGAATGTCGGTCTTAAGAGGGGAAAGATATTAGAGGTCAGTTACTACTTGTTTTACCACACCGACAATTTTGCAGTTACCATTGACTTCCATTACGCGGTAGTTAGGGTTTAACGGTACCAGGTATTTTAATGGCCCATCAATAACAAACTTTTTGAGAGTGGCCTCAGCAGAACCAACAATCTGAGCGACAACAATTTTGCCATTAACTTCTTGTGGGCTGCCGTAATCGGGGTCCACCACAACAAAGGAGCCTTCAGGAATACTTGGTGCTCCATTCGGGTTTGTCATAGAGTCGCCACGAACACGTAATGCAAAACCTTCATCAGATAAGTTGGCAGTGGTGAATATCCATTCGGAAATATCGTCCTCAGTAATGGGAGCACCACTTTCTGTCCATTCCCCAGCTTGAACCCAAGATAGGATAGGAATTTTCTTTACTCCAAATTTCTCAGTCGGCTTGTAAAGAATTTCGTCACAGTCTGGATCACCTTGTCCGGTAATAATCCACTGAGGGTTAGTTTTTAAGGCAGCCGCCAGCCCCTGTAGGTTAGATCCTCCAGGTTCATAATCACCAGACTCCCATCCTGTGACTGTTACTCGGTTTACACCAACCAACTTGGCGAGAACAGCCTGGGTGAGCTTTAGCTCTTTGCGTCTTGCGCGGATGCGTTCATTCATTTTCATGTAGGCAATCCTACCATTTTATGATGTAGGAATCCTTGACCTTTAAATGTAAGATATCCTACTATCATGGTGTGTGTTTCCCTTACATTTGAGGCAAAAATGAAAAAAGATGATGTGGTTTCTTACTTCGGCAGCGTGGGGAACGTAGCCAAGGCTTTAGGGATTTCCCATGCATCAGTATCTGGGTGGGGTGAAGTAATCCCAAAGGGCAGGGCATTCGAGATTCAGGCACTGACTGCTGAAAAGCTGAAAGTTGATCCAACCCTTTACGCTAAGCCTAATCAAAACGCTGCTTAATTTTAACTACCAAAGGAAAAACAACATGGTAGAGCCAAGCCTGAAAGAAGTAGTTAAAGCGATGTGCAAAGCGTATCCAGGAGGCCGTGAGGCTATGGCCGGTGCTCTTGGCATGTCAGTAACGCAGTTCAACAACAACCTGTATGAGAAGAACGGCTGCCGTTTCTTCGAAGTGAACGAGCTGGAGGCGATGGAAGACATCTCGAATACGTCCCTCCTGGCGGATTACTTTGCCCGTCGCCGTGGTGCGCTGCTGGTGGACGTTCCTCAACTTGAAGACCTTGATCGTGTCGACCTGTTTGATCGTGCCATGAGAACGTCAGCAGCGCGTGGACGTGTTGATACCGTGATCCAGAGAGCTCTCGAAGATGGAGTAATCGAACGTCATGAAGCTGAAGAAATCAATGAATACCACCGCCGTCATCTGGCAGCGCGTGAAGAAGAGATCCGCGCGATTGTCGCGCTGTTTAGCCGTAAGAAAAGCCAAAAAAAGTGACGCCCGCGAGTGTGCAGCTCCGGGCGTCGTGGCGTGTCGTATTCAGTGGAGAAACTAACGCATGAACAGTTTAAACCGATTGAGACCAGCGAAGCAATTCAGATGCCTTCCACTGGTAGGGAAAGATTCCCCGTTCGGCTATGTGGAGAGATTAAACAACCAGGCGGATGAGAACAACTACCAGCCTGTGAACGCGATGGTAGAGGCATTTGCACTGATGAACGAGAAGGGGCGTGAGGAATGGCTGAAGTTGACCGGCGATTCAGAGACCACAGAGGCATCACCGTCCACGTCATCAGATGGGAGCCCGAGACTCGACGCGTTATATACCTCCGCGAAGGGTACGATCATGAGTGCTTCAGCCCTCTTGAGCAATTCCAGCGTAAATTTACAGAGTTAAAGGACGACCATGAGCACTAAATTAACAGGTTACGTTTGGGACGCTTGCGCCGCTTCTGGCATGAAGCTGTCCAGCGTTGCCATCATGGCGCGTCTGGCAGACTTCAGCAGTGATGAAGGGGTTAGCTGGCCTTCCATTGCTACCATCGCGCGCCAGATTGGTGCTGGTGAGAGCACGGTACGCACAGCTATTTCTCAGCTGGAAAAAGACGGTTGGCTGACTCGCCAGCAGCGTCGTAAAGGCAACCGCAATGCATCGAATGTTTACCAGCTCAATGTTTCGAAATTACAGGCAGCTGCCTTTTCTCACCTGTCAGAATCTGACGCGTCAAAATCTGATGCATCAAAATCCGACCCGTCAAAATTTGATGCGTCGAAAAACAGTAATAATGGCAGTTTTCACCCGTCAGAATCTGGTGGGGATCCGTCAGTAAAATCAACTACTGATCCATCAGATAAAAAACCTAATTGTCAGGTTGCGTCGCAACCCGACACTGCATGTGTCAATCAGGTTGATTTGATAACTGGTCAGGCAGTCTTAATCCTCAACCATCTCAATGACGTTACTGGTAAGACATTCCGCAAGGGGAAAAGCTCCCTGGATAATATTCGCGCCAGACTTCGAGAGAACTTCACACACGATGAGTTGCTGTTGGTTATTGATTACAAGCACGAGCAGTGGAAAGAGACGAAATACTACGAACACATGCAGCCAACAACTTTGTTCAGGCCGACGAAGTTCGAAGGATATTTGCAGAACGCGTTGCGCTGGAATAGCAAAGGCCGACCTAAGCGTGAGGACTGGGACGCTGTCCGCAAACAAGATCCATTGAAATTCGGTCAGCCAGACAAAGTCATCCCGGCAGGTTTCAGAGGAGCGAACTCATGAGCCTTCTGAAAGATATTCAAATTTTCATCGCTGAAAACCCTGGGTTAACTAACAAACAGATTGCAGCTTCAATGCCTCAATACCGCCTTCATGCTGTTCAGCGCGGTGTATGCCATCTGGTCAAATTGAATCGCGCAACACGGCAGCATAACGGTAAGTGCTACCAGTATTTTGCCAAAGCGCCGGCTGGTGACGTTAGCGAGGGGCGTTCTGCACTGAAAATTAACCGGGCAGATACACCAGTTGTATCGGAACAGGAAGAAGCGCCGAATCCAGCTGTAACCAGGATGATGGATAAGGCTCAAGGCCTGTTTGAAAAAGGGCTCTACCAGCGTGCGGCCACAGTTCTGATGGATGCCTTCAATCGCTCTAAGAACGAAGAGCAGCGGTTGAAGATACTGATTGAGCGTCAGCGTTGCCTGAGCATGGCGCCGAAAGTTAAAGCACCCTCTGATGCATGGTGTCTTGCTGGCCGAGCGAGGAATGTCTGATGAAATACTCACTGATTTACGCTGACCCAGCTTGGCTCTATGACAACAAAGCCAGTAACGGTGCAGCAGAAGATCACTACGACACGATGAAACTGATCGACATGAAGCGCTTGCCGGTTTGGGACCTGGCTGCCGATGATGCAGTTCTGGCTATGTGGTTCACCGGTACGCACACCCGAGAGGCTATCGAGCTGGCTGAAGCGTGGGGCTTTAAGGTCCGCACGATGAAGGGCTTTACCTGGGTGCAGTTCAACCCACTGGCAGAGCAGCACATCAACAAAGCACTTCAGGCTGGCCGAGTGGAGGATTTTTACGACTTCCTTGACCTGCTGAACGCACAGACACGCATGAACGGCGGGAACTACACCCGAGCCAATACTGAAGACCTGCTGATCGCCACCAGGGGGAATGGACTTGAACGCAAGTGCGCCAGCATCAAGCAGGTTATCTACAGCCCACTTGGTGAGCACAGCCAAAAGCCAGCAGAGGCCCGTTTCCGCCTGGAAAAACTTTACGGTGACGTTCCGCGCATCGAACTCTTTAGCCGCTGCGGTGCGCCTGGATGGGACCACTGGGGGAATCAGTCAGTATCACCAGCTGTTGAGCTTATCCCGGCCGTAGCCGTTCCAATGGGCAAACCTCAGGAGCGTGCTGCATGAAAAAACTATCCACAGAGCAGGAAAATGCGGTTCGTGACGTTGCCCGTCAATGCAACGATGCCATCAAAAAAGCCCTAAAGCAGAAGCCAAAGCCAAGCTGGAATGTCGTAGTGCCTCCGATCCTGAAGGAGTACCACGAGAAGGTTAAACCGATGGGCGTAAGCCTGGTGATGTTCAACAGCGTAATCGGACGCCTGAACGGGCGTTATGGAGTCGAGTCATGATCGAATTAACGCCGCGTCAGAATGAAGTGTTCGAAGCTATCAAGGTTCATATCGAAAAGGCTGGCTTCCCACCTACGATGCTGGAGCTTGCCGGATTAATTGGCTGCGCATCACCGAACGCTGCTGTTGCGCACGTGAAGTCACTTAAGAAAAAGGGTTACATCACTGTTGCTCCTGGCGCAGCCAGGGGCATTACCGTCGTCAAAACGGAATGGGATGCAGATCCAGTGACGATCATCAAAGACCTGCTATCCGGTGGAGATAAGGCCAGAGATAACGCTGTTGATTGGCTGAAAAAACAGGGAGTGAGTTTATGAAACTGGTGCTCCCGTTCCCACCGAGCGTAAACACATACTGGCGAGCCCCAAACAAGGGGCCGTTAAAAGGCCGCCATCTTATCAGCGAGAAGGGCAGGGCATACCAGAGCGCGGCATGTGCAGCGATCATTGAGCAACTGCGTTGCTTACCAAAACCATCATCATCACCAGCTGCGGTGGAGATCCTTCTCTTTCCGCCAGATGCCCGCCGCCGCGACATCGACAACTACAACAAGGCGTTGTTTGACGCGCTCACGCATGCAGGCATTTGGGAGGATGACAGCCAGGTGCAGAAAATGCTGGTGGAGTGGGGACCTAAAGTGCATGGCGGAAGGGTAGAAATATCGATAACCAGGCATCAACCAACAATGGGGGGAATTGGGTGAGAGCCATACTGACGCCTGAAATTGCGCCGATGTCCGGGGTGGTTCTGTTCCGCCCTGGTACCGAACTGCTCTGGCTATTCCGTCAGGGAAGGGTAGTTATTGAGCCACCATCCGAAGCCATCCAGCATCTGCCATCTGGATTAATCCCTGAAGCCCACCAGCCCCTGACTGACGATGCCAACATGCAGGCTATTTTCGTTAACGAGAGGGTCATTCAGCGAGCTGGTGGATTGAGTAGCCTTGATGCCTGGCTGGAGAGAAAGTTTGAATGCCAGTGGCCTCACACTGACTGGCATGCCAGTGACTTTACGGTAATGCGCCACGCTCCGGGGAGCATTCGTCTTTGCTGGTCGTGTGATAACCATTTACGTGAGCAAACCACTGAAAGACTGGCAGGAATTGCCATGCAGAACCTGGTAAAATGGCTGCTGGAAAGGGTAAATATTGATTTAGGTTTCAGCCCTGACCACACTCTTTCGCTTCCTGAGTTCTGCTGGTGGATGGTACGTAATGATCTGGCTGACCTTGTTCCTGAATCGGTGGCGAGTAAAGCACTCAGAATCAAGCCAGAACAGCACAGTTCAGTGATGAGGGAAAGCGACATTGTCCCGTCATTACCGGCTACGCAAATCTTTCAGGAGAAGGCAAAAAAGATAGTGGCGGTGAAGGTCGATCCTGAAACGCCGGAATCTTTCATGCTGAGGCCAAAGCGCCGACGCTGGGAAAATGAGAAGTACACCCGCTGGGTGAAGTCGCAGCAGTGCTGTTGCTGTAATAACCCAGCAGACGACCCCCACCACCTGATAGGCCACGGGCAGGGTGGAATGGGTACCAAAGCGCATGACCTGTTTGTGATACCGCTGTGCAGAGCGCATCACGACGACTTACACGCTGATCCCGTGGCATTTGAAGCGAAATACGGTGACCAGTTAACGCTGCTGTTTCGGTTTTTAGATCGTGCGCTGGCAATCGGCGTACTGGCGTAAGTGGAGACGCAAATGATCAATCCTTCAGAAGTAGGCAAATCCGGCGAGTTGGTTCGCCTTCGCACTCTCGAAAGTATCTGGGTACAGGGAAAGCTCCGCATGTGGGGCCGCTGGTCTTATATCGGTGGTGGCTCGGGCGGAAACATGTTTAACCAGCTTCTGGCATCCGGGAAAATAACCAAATCCGCCATCAACGATGCGCTGCGCCGCATGAAGAAATCCGGCATCACCAAACCCGAGCTGGAAGCGTACCTGCGAGAAATTGTCGACAGTAAAAACAAAACTGGCCTGGCGTTCTGCTCGGACGAAGAGGGGCTTAAGATTGACGGCGTTATTGCGGCAGTGCTGATGAACGAAGAATACCGTGGGCTGTATAGTGTGATTGTTGATCGTCATCGTCTTCGTAAGAGCAAACTTCAGATGGCTAACGAGCTTAATGCAAAACACCCCGACTGGACCCTTATCACATGCCGCCGTCGCATTGATACATGGGTTAGTCTTGCAGAATCGATCCTTTACGCACCACTTTGTGATGCGTTCGGCACAAATGGCGACAGATTTAAGTTGCAGAGTGAGCAAGAAAGTGCTTAAATTGTGTTAGGCTCGGGACAGTAAAGCGTACTGAGCATCAAAAAATTAGAAACCCGCCCTTGAGCGGGTTTTTTGATTGAATTTTTCGTATAGATTTAACTTCTTCATGTTGTGTGAATCAGGTTTTGAGGTTCCTCATAAAAGTTGTGAGATATCTCAAAAGGACCTCATTTGTGAGGTTTTAGTGCCTTTTATACTTGTCAAATCTGCATCTAACTCGCTATAGTCTGTTTAAATCTTTACCAAAAAGTTTCCTTTTAAAGCCTCACATTGAGGCTTTTCGTGTATTAGAAGACTGGTAGCTACTACATCTTGTATCTCTAAACGCTGATAGGGGCTAGATGTAGACATAACGAGGGATACATCATGGGCGCGACTGAATTTTACAAAACAATGGGCATAACACCCGAAGAGTTACACAAGGGCGAATCTGTAGAGCATTATGCTATGCGTGTATTTGCTCAACAAAACGATCAATCTGTGAGGACTGGAGTCCTGTATTCATATAGTACGGTGAGCGCTTTGGAGCAGACTAATCCGCAATCTCACCAACTGTATACTTACTGATAGCTTGATAACATGCCAAATTGGATAGACGTGTTGGGTGAGATGGGTACTATCGCTCAGCGTACACCAGCGGATGAGGTTCGCCATAAGTACTTACGTGAGTTATCACAGCATACAGGCCGAAATGTAATATCTTATTACTCAGGCTTCCTTCAGAAAGGTGGGCCTGGGTATCAACACCTGATTCAAATGTCGGATGATGATAAGAATGGCCTTATGTCAGCTATCAATGGGCTGGATACAAAGCTAGGGCTGGATATCTTGCTCCACACCCCTGGTGGAGATATTGCAGCCCTTGAATCGATTGGTCATTATCTTCGTTCAAAATTTGGAACGAATATTAGGGCTATTGTACCTATGATTTCGATGAGCTGCGGAACGATGTTGGCCTGTTGTGCAGAGCAAATCGTATTGGGTAAGCAATCGAATTTAGGACCTATTGATCCTCAGTTTAATGGTCTGTCATCACATGCAATTATTGAAGAATATGAAAGGGCTAAAGCAGAGATACTTGCTAACCCGGCAGCGCTTCAATGGTGGCAGTTTACCTTGCAAAAAGTTCACCCCACGCTAATTGGCGAGTGTGAAAAAGCCATCGTTTGGGCAAACGAAATCGTTCAGAAATGGCTCTGCACTGGGATGTTTGCTGGTCAGGATGATGCTGAAGAAAAAGCTAAACGAATTTGTGATGAGTTGAATAACCATCACACCACTTATGCGCATGCGAGACATATTCATCTTGATAAAGCCAAGAGTATCGGTTTGAATATCGTTGAGCTTGAGGGTGATCAGACATTGCAGGATTTGGTTCTCACTATTCATCACTGCTATATGCATTCTTTTGGCACTAGCCCAGCAGCAAAAATCATCGAAAACCATAATGGTAGTACGATGATGTGGAACATCTGTTAACCACGCTTCCAAAATTCTTCAAGGCCACCTTCGGGTGGCCTTTTTTATATCCCCTCGTTCTGAGAGGACTCACGGCAATAAGAGGGGGCTAAATGTCCGATCCTGTTTCTGGTACTACGGCAGCGGCTTGTGGTTGGTAGAAGCTAACGCTCTGGTTGTACAAGTGAAGCAATGATACCTGTCACTTGATACCTTGGCCTAATATCCTTATGTTGTAGGTTTGCCAGCACAGCATAAGGACACAAGCATGACGGATGCCTATGAGAGAAGGCGAACTCAGACCTTCACAGTTCAAGAAATAGATGACTTCGATACGGATTTTGCACACCATTTGGAGCAAAGTGAACTCGCAGAAAGGTTAGGAACAGAGCTGAAGGTGATACATGTTGATTGGGACGAATCCCGACACATCAAAGATCTGCCTCCTGGTGTAGAGCCCGAATTTTATGATACTTATGTCGTATATGCGGATAAGTTGAATCCCTTCGCTGTCATCTTCACTCAGGATGATGACTACTCAGATTATTACAGGCTACGCCGCCCCGAATCACTTGAAGATTTGAATGAGGACATATCTTACTGGGCTAATAATTAGGCCCGAGAAGTAAAAAAGTGTTCTGTTAGATAATTATAATTCACCCAAGGCTGCCTGAAGGCGGCCTTTTTTGTTTCAACCCGCGCCACGCTCGGCGCAATTCAACCACAGAGCCTTTCAGGGGTGAGCCATAGGGAACGGTCAGTGTGACTGTCTCTGTGGGCTGATCATTCCTGATGGCCTTTGACAGAGTGAATTTTTTCATCGGTACTATAGTTAATCTGGCATTCGATAATGCTCTCGATACATAAAACACTGGGTGGGGATACACCTACATCGCAGAGAAAACTGCATGACCCATGACCAGCTGCTCATTGCTGGTCTTTTTTTTCCGCCATTAGCTCAACTGGAAAGAGCACGGAGCTTCTACCTCTGTGGTTCGGGGTTCGAATCCTCGATGGCGGACCAGTGTCCAATTCGTTAAGCGAGGAAGTTTCTCAACTCTGATTTATGCGCTATTTTTTTATTGTGGTGAATCCCCCTATGCGGAGGGGCGTTCCAGCAGTTACCTGAAAAGGAAACCTCTCAGACGCGGGAATGTTTGCTGGAGTAATTCTCACCGGGATGCACCCGGCACCACGATAACAATAATATCGAATTGATAATTCCTTGAGAGCCTGCTTTAAACAGCAGGTTTTTTTTGCTCGTTTCCCGAAGTTACGGCTACGCTAAAGAAGAAGGGGATATATCCGCTGGCAGATGGTTCTCCTGAACAATCAGTGAATCGGCCTCGATACCCGGACGTCACTACCTGTCTTTCGGATGATCTCCTTTCTACCTTCTTGTGATAATCATCACTTTAGCCTGCTCTCGCGAGCGGGCTTTTTTTATTCCCCTCAAATTTCCTGAGAGGGATCACAGCAATAAGAGGGGGCTTAATGTCCGATCCATTAACCGGCACCGGCGCTGTTCTCGGCGGCGGCCTGCTGGGTTCAGTCCTGTACGGCGTCTTTACTCATACAGATTTTGGTGTGGTGTTCGGGGCGTTTGGTGGTGCGGTGTTCTACGTCGCGACAGCCACAAACCTGTCCCGCGCCCGACTGGCAGCATATTTCCTGACGTCGTTTATCGTTGGGGTGCTCGGGGCAGGACTTATTGGCTCACTGCTAAATGCAGCTTCGCACTATGAAAAACCGCTGGATGCACTGGGCGCAGTGATTCTGTCTGCCCTGTGTATAAAAATCCTCACTTATCTTAACAACCAGGATTTGAACAACGTGTTCAAGTTTTTCTCGCGGCTACGCGGGGGAGGGGGAAATGGCAATTGACCCGTCAGCAGTCTTTAATGCGTTTATTTGTGCGGCCATCGTCATCGTGCTGATGTTTTACCAGCGACATGGCGCCCGGCATCGGCCCATCATTTCTATTTTGGCGTATATAACCGTGCTGGTTTACGCCGCGATCCCCTTGCAGTTCATCTTCGGCCTTTATCGTGATTCCAGCTGGCTGGTGGTGGTAGCAAACATTCTTATCTTCGCCGCCGTCCTGAAGGTTCGTGGAAATATGGCGCGGCTGGTTGATCGTCTGAGGCACTAATGAACCAAACACAATTTCAGAAGGCGGCTGGTATCAGCGCCGGGTTAGCAGCGCGTTGGTTTCCGCATATCGACGCCGCTATGAAGGAATACGGCATCACCGCACCGCTTGATCAGGCCATGTTCATTGCCCAGATGGGGCATGAAAGCACCAGATTTACCCGTGTGGTGGAAAATCTTAATTATGCTGCTGAAAACTTAGTGCCGACGTTCGGCAGCCACCGCATCACTCCACAGCAGTCCGCCGCCCTTGGCAGAACGGCAGCTCACCCGGCTAACCAGAAAGCGATCGCTAATCTGGTATACGGTGGTGAGTGGGGAAAAGAACACCTTGGCAATCAGGTTGCCGGTGATGGCTGGAAATATCGCGGTCGTGGGCTGAAACAGGTTACCGGCCTGAGCAACTACCGCAGTTGTGGCCATGCTCTAAAACTTGACCTTGTCACCCATCCAGAACTGCTTGAAAAAGATGAATATGCTGCGCGTTCTGCTGCATGGTTCTATGCGACCCGCGGCTGCCTGCTTCATTCCGGCGACGTGGAGCGCGTGACACTGTTAATCAATGGCGGCCGTAACGGGCTGGATAAACGCCGCGCGCTGTTTAACCTGGCGAAATCAGTTCTGGTGTGAGGTGAATGTGGGTATCGAGACAATAATCGGGCTGTTCGCGTTGGTGATTTCAGCGATAGCTGGAGCTTTTGGCCTGGGCCATATTCGCGGCACCAGCAAAGCGGAAGCAAAAGCTGACCAGCAGCGCAACGAAGATAACGCAGCGGCAATGGTCGCAGCAGCCGAACGCAGGGTAGAAACAACGAAAGAGGCCAGCAATGTACAGCAGACTGTTAACCATATGCATGGCGACGATGTTGATCGCGAGCTGCGGGACTACTGGACCCGTAAGGGTTGATTTAGTCGATACTGCGTGCGATTGGGTTAAACCGATTTACGGTACAGCGCACGATTGGGATGTTCTGGATAAGCAGACAAAGCGCGACATCCTGGCGCACAACAAAGCGTGGCAGGCGAACTGCCAAGGAAAAAACACCCTTCCGAACTGAAATCCAACAGTTCGGAAGGGTGGCTAAAGTAGCCATCATTACAAGGAGACTTTGAATGTAGTTCATTGCTCAACAAACAGAGTCAAATATTAAAATTAATATTCAGCTTTGTGAGATTTGGATTTTAACTTATAGAACGGTCTCAATTATTGCCTTAGACCTGATGCTGACTGAAAACCACTACAAAGCCTGGCTGCTGGTGGGCTTGATAGGGTCTTTCTCCATATATCTTAGATATTTCCTTGGTGGGCTCAGATAATTCTTATTACAGTTCCGGCATCTTTTAATTTTGTGTAAGTAAAACCCACCGCTCCGTAAAATGATACGCAAAGGAATATCAAAGCAAAGAGCATTACGTAGAAACTGACGTCACCCTTAACAGAAAACTGATAAATTGCAAAAAAGCATAGTAAGACGAATGCTGACAGGGAGGATAGTGCAATAAAAGAATAAAGAAAAATCATGAGCAGGTCGTCCTGACGTTAACTTATGTCAAACCATTGTATCTACAGCCTGGCTGATTACCAACCTACTTCAATGCAACGCGCTTCTTAATGGTTACATACGCATCGTTCATCGTGAGCAGCGTGAAACGTGGAAGCGTCCCGGTGGTGGTTAAAACCGCCTGTGACTGGGTAAAACCAATCTACCTGACTGATCACGACATCGACGTTCTGGATCGGCAGACGAAGAAAAACATCTTGACGTATAATAAAGCGTGGCAGGCGAACTACCATACAACATAGAACCTCATCCATGAGGCTCTGACACAGTATCTTCTCTGGATTTTAACCGTAATAAAGTCTCACAACGCCGCACTCGATCGGCATTCATGTGTTACAGTTTGACCGTGGTGAATCCCCCTCAGCGGCGGGGCTAATTAACCTGACGACTCTTCTTCATGAGGGCATCGTGAATTTCTGAAGCAAGCGGGTCATGGTTGGTTAACCTAAAGGCTCACCGGGAGGCACCCGGCACCACAACCTGTCAGAACCAAAGCTTACCAGCTGGTGGGCTTGAGTTGAGTTCGAGCATTAAAAAAAGCCCCTGTTACGGGGCAATTATGAGTTGAATCTTTTGTTATGTTTTTGTGCTTCTTGCTCTAAGGCTGTTGGACCTTAACATCTTGCTCAAAAAATGCAAACAAAATGCATATTTAAATGTAACGACAAAAATCTTCCTCACATTGAGTCGTTACCATTACAGACGGATAAGTCAATCGTCCCTCACATAAAGGGAGGGCTTCAGAACGAAATTTAATCACAGCCTTGCCGTTGCCGGTCAAGTGTATTGAGCGCCTTCATGTAAGCGCCATAAGCTCCCTTAAAGGATTGCCCAGCTTGCTTAATTGCCGACTCTTGTAATTCTTGATTATCACCAGCGCTGTCTGCCAGATAAAAGGCCTTAAGAACGTTAGCCGCAACCATACCCAGCTCAGGAGGTGCGTAAGTCATTACTTCTGTTGCGCTTTGAACTACAGGCAACATATCCTTTCTCAGGTCGCTTCTCGTCATCGGGTTGGTTAATGCAGGTGAAAATCCAAACGAAGTTACTGAAACCATAAACTGGTTATATTTTTCTCTCAGGAGCGACTCTTGTTTATCTACCCGAATAACGCACGCTGTTTTAGAGGCATTGTGAGTTTGTAAATAGTTTCCGTACAATCCTAAAAGCGCAGTAATGCTTACACCAAGTAAGGTACAGATTACGGGAAAAATGACATTGAACTGGTTTACTCGTGGACTACGGCTCATGATCAACGCTCCTCAGTTAACAATTCAATTTTCTTTAATTAGTAAGTCCATATTTGCTGGCCATGATTTTTACGCCCAGCGCCAGAACGTGGTTGGTAATCATTTTCAGAGTCTCTTTACTTCCGGATTTAACCGCTTTTATTAATTCGTTTCCGGCTGGCGATGTGAGGCTGTCCGGCATGAGTTTCAGGCATTCAAGGCCCTTAGGGGTCAGAATGACGTCCATAAAATATTCACCATGAAAACCACCAGAAGAAAGAAAGCCTGCATTGATGAGCCATGTGATTGTCGCTTTAACAAACTCTGCCTCTGCCGTTAGCTCAGCTCCTGTAAATCCATCAGGATCAAGTGCGGAGTCACCTTCAATGTAGTTTGCTAAACCCAAGGTTTTTGTAAGAGGAAACGTATTGTACAAATCAGCAAATACCTGACCTGCAATCTCGTCAAACCTGTCAATGTTGGACATGATTATGAATAACTCCCTGTACGAAAGAGAAGAAGAGAAAGCAGCTCTGATAAAAGAACTGCAAGTTGCTATTACATCACAACTTACCGGAGAAATGGACTGGGTGAGAACAAGAGCTTTTTGGGCTGCACGATTACCAATGATACCTGCGGAGGTATTGGCTGAATCGCTAACCGCCGCGATCAGCACAGGGGCGGCAATTCTGGCATCAAAGAACAGGTGAAAATGAATCTCATCTGTGAAAGGTACTCCTGGCGGTTTGGAGCACCGAGGGGGCGAGGACACGCGGGAAACGGCTAGTTTTTTGCATTTTATGGGTTTCATCATCATCTGTTTAACCTCTTGATATTTCAGTCCTGATCATTAGCAGGATGTCGAAATGACTATTTTTTGTTCACCATCATGGATAACGAACTCAAAAATTTCCGGCTGAATATCACGCAGCTGGCAGCCATTACCGATCTGCACCGCCAGACGGTCGCGAGCAAGCTTGCAAATGTTCAGCCGGCACCGGGCAGCAATCCAAAACTTAAGCTTTATGCCATCACCGATATCCTCAGGGAGTTGCTGACGAGTACCACACCGTCGGAGCTGGTGGACGTCGACAAAATGCTTCCCCCCGATCGTAAAGCCTGGTTTCAGTCGGAGCGTGAAAGGCTCAAGTTTCAGCAGGAAACAGGGGAGCTGATCCCGGCGTCAGAAGTCACCAGAGAATTTTCCTCCATGGCAAAAGCAATGGTTCAGGTGCTGGAGACGTTACCCGACATCCTTGAACGAGACTGCGCCATGACCCCTTCCGCAGTTGTCAGGGTGCAGCAGGTTATTGACGATCTGCGTGACCAGATAGCCCTCAAAGTTGAGCAGGCCGACTCACCAGAACAGGAGGAAATGCCAGAAGAGGAGTAAATCATGCGACAGGCCACGGCAGCGGAAGTCAGGCGTAACGCTTCCGCCATTCTCAAAGCCCCGCGCCGTATGCCTGTGGCTGAGGCGGTTCAAAAATTTATGCGCGTACCTATGGGGGCCGGTAACTCGGTACCGTGGGATCCTGCTGTCGCTCCCTATGTGATAGAGCCGATGAACTGCCTCGCGATGCGTGAATACGATGCAGTGGTGTTTGTTGGACCGGCACGTACGGGGAAAACGATCGGCCTGGTGGATGGCTGGGTTGTATACAACATTGTCTGTGACCCGTCCGATATGCTCGTCGTTCAGATGACCGAAGAGAAAGCGCGTGAGCACTCTAAAAAACGTCTGGCGAGAACGTTTCGTGTCAGTCCTGAAGTGGCGAAACGCCTGAGCCCGTTGCGAAACGACAACAACGTGCATGATCGTACTTTTCTGGCGGGCAACTATCTCAAGATTGGCTGGCCTTCCATCAACATCATGTCCTCGTCAGATTTCAAATGTGTAGCGCTCACCGATTATGACCGCTTCCCTGAGGACATCGATGGCGAGGGTGACGGTTTTACCCTGGCTTCCAAGCGTACCACCACCTTTATGTCCGCCGGGATGACTCTGGTGGAGTGTTCGCCAGGCCGGGACATTCGCGACAGCAAATGGCGCCGAAAATCTCCCCATGAAGCACCACCAACTACAGGCGCGCTTTCGTTGTACAACCGTGGAGATCGCCGTCGCTGGTACTGGCCGTGCCCGCATTGTGGTGAATATTTTCAGCCTGCGATGGAGGCGATGACCGGATACCGTGATGAACCTGATCCGGTAAAAGCCAGTGAGTCGGCTCATCTGCTTTGTCCGCATTGCAGCACCATTATCACCGCAGATAAAAAGCGCGAGCTTAACGGGGTGGGTGTCTGGTTGCGTGAAGGTCAGAGTATTGACCGGGACGGCAAGATTTCCGGTGAGCCGCGACGCTCGCGCATAGCGTCGTTCTGGATGGAGGGGCCCGCAGCCGCGTACCAGACCTGGGCGCAGCTGGTGTACAAACTGCTTACGGCTGAGCAGGAGTATGAGGCTACCGGCAGCGAAGAAACCCTCAAGGCTGTTATCAACACCGACTGGGGGCTGCCATACCTGCCGCGCTCGGCCAGCGAACAGCGACGCGCCGATGTGCTGATGCAGCGTGCGGAGGATTACGGTAAACGCCTGGTTCCGCCGAAGGTGCGTTTCCTGCTGGCAGCCGTCGACGTTCAGGGCGGGAAAAAGCGCCGTTTCGTCGTGCAGATAATTGGTTATGGCGAAAACGGTGAACGCTGGCTGGTGGATCGCTACAACATCCGCCAGTCCCTGCGCTGCAATGAACATGGCGAGGCGGAGCCAGTCCACCCCGGCGCGTATCCGGAGGACTGGCAGCTGCTAGTCTCCGATGTGCTGGAAAAAACTTACGTACTTCAGTCCGATCCGACGCGGCGTATGCCGGTGCTGGCTATGGCCGTCGACAGCGGCGGTGAGGAAGGGGTGACAGATAATGCCTATAAATTCTGGCGCCAGTGTCGCCGGGATGGTCTGGGTAAACGTGTCTATCTGATCAAGGGCGACAGCACAAAACGCCAGAAAATTATTACCAAAACTCACCCGAATAATACCGAACGCAGTGACCGTCGCGCTGATGCGCGTGGCGAGGTGCCGGTGTATCTGCTGCAAACCGACCTGCTCAAGGATCAGCTCAGCAATAACCTTGATCGTGAGACTCCCGGAGCAGGCTATATCCATTTTCCCGACTGGCTGGGGGAGTGGTTCTACGAGGAACTGACCTACGAAGAGCGCGGCGTGGATGGCAAATGGCGTAAGCCAGGCAAGGGCGCCAACGAAGCCTTTGACCTGTTCTGCTATGCCCACGCCGTCGCGGTTCTGCGCGGCTACGAAAAAATTCGCGACTGGGAAAAACCTCCTGCATGGGCTGAGCCGCAGGATCTCAACCCAAATATTCATGAAGGGGAGCGCCCCAGGGAGATAACCGTGAAAAAAAACAAAACCGTTCAGCCACAAGTCAAGGCTGAACCTGAGAAAGAAAACACGCTTTCCGGCAGCTGGCTGGGTTCTTCCGGTAGGGGAGGAGGCTGGCTGTGAAGAAAGACGACATCTGGAGAACGCTGGTGATGGTGCGCCAGGCCTACCAGGACTCGCTGGACGGCAAGAGTATTTCTTTCACCGGCGTTAACGGTCGCGCCATCACTAACCACGATCCGAAAGCGCTCCGCGATGAGCTTGAATACTGGGAGCGTCGCTGGCGCGCGGTCTACAGCCGTGGTGGTTCGTACAAACTAGCTAACTTTCTGTAAGGCGTTCTATGGGCATTCTTGAAAGAACACTGAGGGCAATTTCCCCCGGGTGGGCCGCGGCACGCGAGCGGGATCGACTCCGGCTTAATGCGTATGAAGCGGCAAATCCGTCACGGTTGCACAAGGCGAAAAAGCAAAGCCAGTCGGCGGACACCTCTGTGTTTGCAGCAGGTCAGTCCCTGCGGGAACAGGCCCGGTGGCTTGATGAAAACCATGATCTGGTGATCGGCCTGTTCGACAAAATGGAAGACCGGGTGATTGGTGCCCACGGGATCCATGTTGAGCCTCAGCCCCTCGATCTGGAGGGGAATCTTCATTCCGATTTCGCCGGGAAACTTTCGGCGCTCTGGGCTGAATGGTCCGTGCGTCCTGAGGTGACTGGCATGTTCACCCGCCCGGAAGCCGAACGCCTGCTGCTGCGTTCAGCACTGCGTGACGGGGAAGTGTTCACTCAACTGGTCAGGGGGAATGTGCCGGGTCTGCAACATTCCACCTCCGTACCGTTCTCGCTGGAAATGCTGGAGGCGGATTTTGTTCCGTTCAACCTTAACAGCATCGCCGGCCAGCAGGTTCGCCAGGGCATCATCGTTAACAACTGGGGACGTCCCGTCGGCTACCGCGTTTACAAGTACCACCCGGCAAATATGACGCGGTTCAGCGCTGAACTTAAAACCGTCTCAGCTGAAAACATGCTTCACCTTGCGCAGCGCAAGCGTCTGCACCAGCTGCGCGGTATCAGCCTGATCCACGGAGTCATTACCCGTCTTTCTGACATCAAGGATTATGAAGAGAGTGAACGCGTTGCCGCCCGTATTGCCGCTGCGCTGGGGTTCTATATCAAGCGCGGAGATGCGCAGTCTCTTGGTGAAGACGGGGAGTTTTCACCTCCCGGCGGCCAGCGTCATTACGATATCGCCCCGGGCATGATTTACGACGACCTGCGCCCGGGTGAAGACCTGGGCATGGTGGAATCAAATCGCCCGAATGTTCACCTCTATGAATTCCGAAACGGACAGATGCGGGCCGTGGCCGCAGGCACGCGCGGCAGCTATTCCAGCATTGCCCGGGACTATAACGGCACCTACAGCTCCCAGCGTCAGGAGCTGGTGGAGAGCTTCGAAGGGTACAACGTCCTGCAACAGTGGTTTGTCGGCCAGCACAGCCGGCCCGTTTACCGCGCATGGCTGGCGATGGCGTTGCTGAGCGGCGTTGAAGTGCCGCCGGATGTGGATCCGAATTCTCTCTATAACGCGCTTTATCTTGGCCCGGTGATGCCTTGGATTGATCCGGGTAAAGAGGCTAATGCCTGGAAAGCCATTGTTCGTGGCGGTGCTGGTACCGAAGCGGAATGGGCACGGGCGCGGGGTAAAAACCCGCAGGAGGTTAAACGCCAGCGACTGCGTGAAACCGAGTTTAACCGTCAACACGGGCTGGTGTTTGATTCCGACGCCGCCAACGACAAAGGAGCGATGCCAGATGCAACGGCAAAACCAAAAGACGATCGGCGCGAGCCGGACGATGATGATTAACCCCCGCGCCAGCCTGGCGGGTGTCGATGCGGCAAACGGTCAGTGCTGGTACGAAATCCGCGCGCTGTCTGCCGGGCGCGTCGAAATTTTCCTCTATGACGTGATCGGCGGCTGGGGCATCACAGCCCAGCAGTTCGTCGCGGACTGTAAAGAAGCCGGGGTGTTTGACGCCAGCGCGGTGGATTTACATATCCACAGCCCCGGCGGCGATGTCATGCAGGGATTTGCCATCTACAACACCCTGTCGCGGCTGAAAGCGAAAGTGGATATCTGGGTGGACGGGGTGGCGGCCAGCATGGCCTCGATGATTGTCTGCCTGCCCGGCGCCACGGTGCACATGCCGGAAAACGCCTGGATCATGGTCCACAAACCGTGGGGCGGGATCGCCGGGGATTCTGATGACATGCGCGATTATGCCGCGTGGCTTGATCGTAACGAAGCCCTGATGCTCAGCGCCTATATGAATAAAACCGGACTGGGGCAGGAGGAACTGGAAGCGATGCTGAAAGCGGAGACCTGGCTTAACGGGGCCGAGGCAGTGGAGAAAGGTTTCGCTGACACGCTTGAACCTGAACTACAGGCTGCGGCCTGTGTGAATGAAAATAAACTGAAGGATTACCAGAACATGCCAGAACAGATTAAATCTCTTTTTGCGCCGCGCGCCGAAGCTCCGGTGAATCAGCCACAGCAGCCCGCGCCGGTACAGACGAACCTGAACCCGCCAGCGCCACAACAGCCCGCGCAGCAGATGACTAATATCGATATCACTGCGCTGGCCCAGCAGCTGCAACAGCAGATGCAGACGGCAAACGCTGAACGCGTGAACACGGTTTCCGCTGTTTTTGAGGCGTTCCCGACCTTCGCAACACTGAAGGCGGAATGTCTGGCCGACTTCTCCTGCACGGCGGAAAAAGCCCGAGACAGACTCCTCCAGGCGCTGGCGGCAGGAACTACGCCGAGTGCCGGTCCGGGTGCTATTCATCTTTATGCCGGAAACGGCAATCTGGTCGGTGACTCCATCCGTGCTGCGGTAATGAGCCGCGCGGGCTATGCGCAGGCTGAAAAAGATAACGCCTACAACGGTTATACCCTGCGTGAACTGGCGCGAGCTTCCCTTGTGGATCGCGGGATCGGTATTTCAGGTGCAGGGACAGCACAGGCGATGGTCGGCCTTGCGTTTACCCACAGCAGCAGCGATTTCGGCAATATCCTGATGGATGTGGCGCACAAGGCGGCACTGATGGGCTGGGACGAGGCCACTGAATCATTCGAACAGTGGACCCGTAAAGGCACCCTGACTGATTTCAAAACCGCGCACCGCGTCGGTCTGGAATCACTTGCATCGCTTCGCAAGGTCCGTGCCGGGGCGGAATATAAATATGTCACCATCAAAGATCGCGGCGAGCCGATTGCGCTTGCGACCTACGGCGAACTTTTCAGCATTGACCGCCAGACCATCATCAATGATGACCTGGACATGCTGACCCGTATCCCGCAGGCAATGGGCCTTGCCGCGCGTGCCACCGTGGGCGATCTGGTGTGGGCAGTTCTGACCAGCAACCCAAAAATGTCCGACGGCAAGCCGCTGTTCCACGCCGATCATGGCAACCTGGTCTCCGCCGATCTGAGTATCGAAGGCCTGGATACGGCGCGTAAGGCGATGCTGCTGCAAAAATCAGGCGACCGCCGTCTGAATATTCGCCCGGCCTACATGCTGACGCCAGTGGCCATCGAGTCCCGCGCTAACCAGCTGATCAAATCTGCAAGCGTACCGGGCGCGGACGCGAACAGCGGTATCGTTAACCCGATCCAGAACTTTGTGACGGTGTCCTCTGAAGCTCGCCTCGATGACAGCAGCCCGACGGATTACTACCTGACCGCCGCACAGGGGCGCGACACCATTGAGGTGGCGTATCTGGACGGTATTGATACGCCATACCTTGAGCAGCAGCAGGGCTTCACCGTTGACGGTGCCGCGTTCAAGGTACGCATCGATGCCGGGGTGGCACCGCTTGACTGGCGCGGCATGGTTAAAGTCACCAAAAAATAACGACCGTCATCTGACGGTTTTTTATTACGGGGCGGCGCGTGCTGCTCCTTTTTTGTCTGGAGAGAAAAATGGCGAAAAATTATCAGCAGGATGGCAAAACCCTTGATTTTCAGAATACCGGTGCGACCGATATTCATTCGGGTGACGCCGTGCTTTCAGGTGCGCTGGTGGGCGTTGCTCACGACGACATTCCGGCAGGGTTGTGGGGGGTGCTGCATACCACGGGGGTGTTCGTCCTGCCAAAGGCAGCGGAAGCGGTTACTGTCGGCCAGAAGCTCTATCTGGCAGACGGTAAACTGACTGCGGAAGCGGGTGAGGCAGCGGCTCCGAATCCTCTGGCGGGCACGGCCTGGGCTGAGGCGGCGGCGGATGCGGATTCTGTTCCGGTCCGGCTTGGTTACTGATGAACCGCTTTCGGCAACGCCTGTTAAACGCGGATGCCCGGATATCCCGGGCATTTGCCGAAGAGGTGCCTGCTGTCCTGTCTGTCGGCGCTGAGTTGCGTCCTGTTACTGTGATTTTCGAGACGCCTGATGTCCCGGTTGACGTGCCCGGCGGGGGGCAAATTCAGGATCGCTCTCCGGCCTTCAGCGCGATGACCGCTGATATCGTGGGGCTTGAGAAGCACCACGGCGTGGAGATCAACGGCACGGCTTATCGTGTGACGCACATTGGCGCTGATGAAGAAGGCCGCACCCGCGTCACGCTGGCGTATGGCGCACCGGGTAAGGTGCAGCCGGACATCAATAAGTGGAGCTGATATGGCGCGTGAGTCCAGACTGCGGCGGGATTTGCCCGTCGATATCGATGTGGATGCCATCTGGCGGATAGCGGAGCACATCGGTGCCACCCATAAACAGTTTCGGGCAGCGTATTCCCGTGCGCTGAAACGTACCGCCGCCACCTTGCGTAAAAAAGCGATGGCTGACCTGAAAGACGGGCTGGCGCCGCGCAGCCTGGATCTGGTGCGCCGGCGTCTGCTTTCCTTTCGTCTTGATCGCGCTTCTCAGTCACAGCTGGATAATTTTCGTCTCTGGTTTGGTCTCAATGCCATCAAGGTAAAAGACCTGAAAGGCAGGATTAACGGGCGGGTCAGGCCTCACCATACCCGACGGGATAAATCCACCGGGCGGTATATAAAGGCACGGCGCCAGGCAGTAAACGCCGGATTCACCCCAAAGGGCAGCCTGCTATCCCCGCGCACATTTGAAAACGGGGAAGTGGCGCGCTCCCGCCGTGAAAACCGCCGGACGGTGGTTATTCGCGATCCGGATACCCGTCGTACCCGCGAAGCGGAAGTCGATATTTATGAGCCGATGCTGAACTACATCGAAGATAACGCCTTTGCGGAGGCGATGGAGATTTTTATGCATCACTTTGAAACCGATCTGCGCGGGCGTGTGAAAGCCCGTATTTCTGTCTGAGGTTGACTATGGCCGAGCCATTACTGCTGGGGCAGTATCACGATGCTGTCACCGGCGCGCTGAGAAAAATTGCGTGGGTGCGTGACGCCGATGCCTACCCTGAAAAAAATGTCCCCCGTTTTACAGGGCTGACCACCCCGGCGGTCTATTTCTCCATAAACGGCTGGGAGCAGGGCGGCGGCAACGAGGGGCAGCTTAAAGTGAATCTGTCCTGCGATTTGTTCGTTGTGGTGGACGCGGCAGGCGCTGGCGTCAGCCGACCCGAAATTTTCCTGCGCACGGCGGCGGCGGATATCACGCAGTGGATTGACGGCCAGCAGTTCGGCCTGACCAGTCTTGAGCCAGCCGTCTTTATCGATGCGTCACGCGATGAGTTTGATCCGCGCATGGATGATTACCTGGTCTGGCGGATCTCCTTCACACAGTCAGCCGCCTTTGGTGCGGATCCGTTTGCACAGCTGAATGCCCCGCTGAAAGCGGCCTGGCTGGGCAAGGCACCGGATATCGGCCAGGCACATGTGGACGATTATCAGCTGATTTACGAGGCGAAACCCGATGAGTGATATCGAGGGCGATTTACAGCGCCGCCTGGCGAATATTGTGCGGCGCGGGGTTATTCATTCCGTTAAGCATGATGGTATACCGAAGTGCCGGGTGGATCTGGGCGACATCACCACTACCTGGCTGCCGCTCTGCCAGGGCTTTTCCGGGGCAAACCGGGCTGACTCCAATCCGTATGCGGTCGGGGATGCGGTCACGGTGCTGTCGGAGGCGGGTGAGCTGAATAATGGCCGGGTGTTTCCCGGCTGGAATACCGGCGGTCTGCCGGTACCGGAGGGCAGCGACAGCGAACATATCACCCGCTACGGTGACGGTACCGAGATCCGGTATGACCGCGCCGCGCATGCCCTGACCATCACGCTGGCGGAGGGCGGGACCTACAAAATTATCGGAAAGGGAACGCTTGATGGTCCGGTGGAAATCACCGACACCCTCACAGTTCAGGGCGTTACGCAAATCAATTCCGACACGAATGTGAAGGGAAACATCGGTGCAACACAGGAAATTTCGGACGGTACCGGGAAAATGAGCGGGATCCGCGAAACCTACAACGGCCATGACCATAAAGAAAATGGTGATGGCGGCGGAACCACGAATCCCCCCAATCAAAAAATGTGACCTGCCGCGGCAGGTTTTTTTATGCCTGGAGAAAATAAATGGCGAATTTACATGGTGTGGAAACGATCGAACTGACATCCGGTACGGTCGCGGTCACGACGATCCAGACGGCCATTATCGGCCTGGTGGGTACTGCGCCTGATGCCTCTGCCGGAACGCCGGCGAGTGCCAGCACAGGAACCCCGATTCTGGATAATGTTGTGGATTTTTCCGCGACAGTTGCTGGCAGGTCAGGAAACGTGGTGGTGGTTGAGGCTGTAGCCGGCATCCCGAATGAAGAAAATCCCGCAGCGATTGAGACTTCTGCTGCCTGGAATGCGGAGGCATTAACGCTGACTATCACGCTTGGCTGCGATGAAACGGGCAAGCTGACGGCAACCCCTTCAGCAGTGGCCACTGCCGTGGGCGCGGTGGATGATGTGGCTGTCACCGCAACGGGAAGCGGGAGTGGCGTGGTCACACCGTTCCGGTTGCAGCTGGCAGGCGGCGAAGATGAACCTTTCCCGCTGAATACCCCTGTGGCGATTGTCGGTACCTCGATGCTTTCCCGGCTCGGTGAAAAAGGCACGCTGAAGCAGGCCCTGATGGAAATCAATGATCAGCGAAATGCCCTGACGGTGCTGGTGCGCGTGGCTGAAGTTAACGATACAGCTAAACAGCGTGCGGCGGTGCTGACCGGGATCGGCGCGCTGTCATCTGCTCGCTCCGTGACAACTTACCAGCCCCGTATCGTCATCGCGCCGGGGTTCAGTGAGGATGATGCCGTGGGTAAGGCTCTGGAAACCGTTGCCGGCAAGCTGCGGGCGGTGGCGTATGTTGACTGCGAATCCGGTGCGTCACTACAGGAAGTGGTCCAGCGCAGACAGTCCTATGGTACCCGCACCGAACTGCTGCGCCCGCGCGTACAGGTCAGCAATGCCGACGGCCAGCTGGTCTATCGTCCTTACTCTGCGTTTGCGGCGGGGTTGCGTGCCCGAATCGACTTTGAGAAGGGCTGGTGGTGGAGTAAATCCAACCAGGACATCAATAACATCCTCGGAGTGGAACAGATCGACGAGTTTATACTCGGCGATGAAAACTGCGACGCAAACCTGCTCAACATGCAGAACGTCTCTACCATCATCCGCCGGGCAGGGTTTAAGCACTGGGGCAACCGTCTGTGCGGTACCGATCCACAGTGGCGCTTCGAATCGGTTCGCCGAACCGCAGACGTCATCGAGGACAGTATTCAGGAAACGATGCTGGAATACGTTGACCGTCCGCTGGACCGGGAGAATGCCGACGACATTATCGGCACCATCAACGCCTATATGCGCCAGCTGGTCGGCCTCGGAGCCATTTTCGGTGGTCGCGCCTGGCTGGATGAAGAACTTAACACCGCTGAGAGCATGGCGGCGGGCGTGCTGTACATCAACTATGACTTTGGTCCGAAATCGCCGACTGAGCTTATCAGCCTGCGCGTCCGGGTGAATAACAACTATGCGCTTGAGGAGATGCTGGCAGCATGAGCGAAAAAAACACATTACGCGTCTGGACCTTCTTCCGGCAGGGGATCCGCATACAGGGGGCGCATGAATTTACTCCGCCGGCATTGTCCATTGTCAAAACGGATTTGCGTACCGGCGCACAGGATGCGCCGTCCCCCGTTGATGACGGTATGGAAGCACTCACCTGTCAGCTGAAGTTTTACGGTGTGGACGTGGATATGCTGACCGCCTTCGGTTTTGTCAGCGGCAGCCGTCCGCGCTTTACGGCCTATCAGGGCTATCTGGCTAACGGTACCGCGCTGGGTACCATCGAGGAGATCGAAGGCTTTGTGCAGACAGTCACTCCCGACGCGCGTGGCAAGGACAGCCTGTCCGAAAATGCCGTCACGGTGGAAATCGCCGTGAGCTATTACCGTCAGACCAAAGACGGTCGCGAGCTCTTTGAGATAGATACTGAGCGCTTCTCGCGCCGGGTGAATGGCGTGGATGTTCTGTCGGGTCTGGCGGCAAAAGTACGGCTTTAACTTCAAACAATCTTACAACGGCCTGCGGGCCGTTTTTTTATGGAGATCAACATGTCTTTTCCTGGTGAAACACGCGTTATCAAACTGTATTCCCCTGTTTCCTTTGAGAACGGTGGCCTGCTCGAACAGGTGACGCTGCGCGAGCCGCTGGTCCGTGACCGCATTGCCTTTTCCAAAGACCGCGGCAGTGAAGAAGAAAAAGAGGCGCGCATGATTGCGCTGCTGTGCAACCTCAGCGAACAGGATATCTGGCAACTGACTGCGGCAGATTATGCCCAGCTGCTGGACGCGTTTAATGTTTTTATGCTCCCGCCCGAGAAGCGACCGAAAGAGGGCTGATGCGGGCGATACGTTTTCTGGGACGGCGCCTGCATTTTCCCATGACGGAATACCTGGATATGCCGTTCAGTGTGTTTTCGGATTTTCTCACCGACGAAGTGGAGGCGGTAAATCGTGGCCGGATTAAGCCAGAACCTTAAGGCCGTCATTACCTTTGGCGGCAGTATCGACAGCTCCTGGAGCCGTTCAGCGAACAGCCTGCAAAAAAGCCTGAAGGACGTCGGAAAGCAGTCAGAAAAACTGACGAAAGACCAGGCCAGGCTGGCGGCTGAGATTAAGCGCGCGAAGCTGGCCGGGCAAAATCTTGGCGATCTTAAACGGCGTTACAGCGACGTCTCCCGTGAAATCCGCAAGACGGAGGCCGAACAGCAGAAGCTGAATCAGCAGATGCAGAAGACGCAACGGCTGGCCGCCTTCAAGGGGGCAGGGAAAGGGCTGTTTCGCCGTGGGCTCGGTATGGCCGGACAGCTGGGCGGGATGGTGGCTCCCGGGCTGGCGATTGGCGGCGGTGGCGTGGTGGCTTCCGCCCTGGGTACCCTGATTGCACCGGCGGCCACCAATGCAGAAACGGCCCGACGGGCCGGCGTGGCGAAAAGCTATGGCGTCGATATCCCGACGTTTGATGCCTGGGACACGCTCGCGAAGCAGTACGACATGAACGGGGAGAACATCGGCGACCTGTTCGAGGAGTATCTTCACAAGGCAGGAGAGTACAAGCAGAACGGCAAGCAGGGTTCCCTTCAGGATGCGTTTGAAACGCTGGGATTTAAGGCGAGGGATTTTGCCGGCCTCAGCGATATGGCGCAGTTCGAAAAAATCGTCGAGCGTGCGCTCAGCATGCAGGACGAGTCGAAAGCGTCGTTTGCACTGGATTCGCTGTTTGGCGGCGAGGCCAGCAAACTGCTGATGCTGCTGAAGCAGTCCGGCAAAAGCTACCGTGACCTGATGGACGAGCAGCGGCGCTATAACCTCGTCACGAAAGAGGGGGCTGAAGGGGCGATGGAGGGCAACCGCGCCATCACCAGCCTGCGCACGGTCTTCTCCTCTGCTGTAGCGGAAATCTCAGGGCAGCTGGGAAACGAGCTGGCACCGGATATCCGCCGGCTGACGGATGATATGGCGGAGTGGTTTAAGGGGGGCGGGATCAAACGCATTGTCAGTTTCCTGCGTAATGATCTTTACCCCGGCGTGCTGACGTTCGGCCAGGGCATTGTGTTCGTCGGAAAAGTGGCCTACGCGCTGGCGAAAAAATTGTCCTGGCTTTTACCGGATGAGAGAAGCGATCAGCGGGACGTACTCAAATCGCTGGCGATGACCGGCTCGGTTGATATTGCGCGCATGACGGCGCAGCGCAACGGTCAGGGCGAATGGTTTGAGCAGCAACTGAAGGAAAAGCCGGACCTGCCTGATGATGTGAAAAAATCGTACCGGGACACCCGGGGATTTTTCCGCGACGACGATGACACCTTTAACAGTACGCTCGATAAATACGTGGCGCCGGAAAGCAACGGCGCGCCGTTCTCCTGGGATTCAGCACTGAACCAGAACCAGGAGACGTCTGTGCAACCGGGACATGAAACATCCGACAGCACTGCCGGCGCCTGGAATAATTACAGACTGCCTTCCTTTCCCTCGTTTGAAAAAAGTAGCGTCTGGCCCGCAGCGGAAAAACCGAAGGGATCCGCAGACAACATCTCCGCGGATAAGCCGGTGGTCAATGTCGACGTTTATCCTTCCCTTAACTGGACAGCAGCAGAGGAAAGATCTGATGGGAATTCAAAATACCCGGCACAGCGTATCCCGGATGTGAATGTTGATGTCGATTCGTTACCGGGGACTGACAAAGCGCAGGATTTATTCAGGGGTAACGAACGTTACAGGGATAAAAGCGCAGACGTCCTGCACTTACCGCCTGAGATTAACTCCCGACAGCCTCCTGATCCTGTTTCAGACAGACCGGCAGAACTGTCAGGTGAAGTGGAAAGTAGTTACTGGGAAACTTTACTTCAGAAGCTGGATTTTGCGGACAAAGCGCCACCTCCCCGACAACTGACCGACAACCGTCGTTTCGAATTTCATTATGAGATACATGGCACACCTGGTCAGGATGAAAAGGCGATCGGGGATGAAGTTGTCGCGGTGACTAAAACCAGTCCGGTATTTAACGGTGACAGCAGCATGCTGGACGGAGGACAAATCTGGTGAGTGAAATTATTCCTGTCTTTGAAGACTACGGGCAGTTTCAGTCCAGCGCTGTTCGGGGGGCTCAGGCCGCCCGGGTGATGATGATGCTGGGCGATTTTGCCTTTTCGATCGACACCACGGCATACAACCAGCTGACCCGCGAGGCCAGCTGGCGATGGAGCGAACAGGAGCGGATCGGGAAGCAGGATTTATTGCAGTATACCGGCAAGCCCGGGCGAACCGTCCGGCTTGAAGGGGAATCGCATGCTTTCTTTCGCAAGGGGGTGGATGCTGTTAACGATCTCTTCGACCTGGCAGACCAGAATCAGCCTCAGCAGCTGGTCAGCGGTGAAGGAGATGTCCTGGGCTGGTGGGTGGTGATCGACTTCTCAGATACGACCAGCCGATTCCTGCCGGGCGGCGGCCACCGAAACAAAAACTGGACGATGACGCTGAAACATTATGCCGATGACATATCAAACCCGTGACGGTGATGTGCTGGATGCGATCTGCTCGACGCATTACGGCACAGAGAACCTTTCTTATATTGTGACGCAGGTTCTTGAAGCGAATCCTGGACTGGCTGACCGTGGGGCCGTTTATCCTTCAGGTCTGTTTATCACTTTACCGGATCTGGCTCCGCCGGTTCAGGCTTCTGCTTACAGCCTGTGGGATTAAAAATGGCAGATCAGATTGTTAAACCGGAATATGCTCCCGCTTTCAGCGTCAGCGCTGAAGGAAAAGATATTACCCGTGCGCTGCAACAATGCCTGGCAGAGCTGACGCTGACTGATTACGGAGGTGCCACGGCAAAAGCAGATGAGCTGAAAATCACCCTGCTCTCGGAAACGCTCCCCCTTCCGACAAAAGGCGCTCGTCTTCGCGTGGCGCTGGGTTTTAATGATCATCTGGTGGATAAGGGCTGGTTCGTGGTTTCCGGCGTGGCCAGCAGCGGCCCGCCACGTCGTATCGAAATTTATGCCACCGCTGCGCCAATGAACGCGCAAAAACAACCGGGTGATGTGATCAGCCAGAAAACACGCAGCTGGGATAACCTGCGACTGGCGGATTTGGTTAAAACGGTAGCGAAAGAAAACGGACTGGTACCAAAAGTGGCCGCAGAGCTGGCCGACATTCATATCGACCACGTTGACCAGGTGGCAGAATCGGACGCCAATCTGCTGACGCGCCTGGCCCGAACATGGAATGCTGTCAGTAAACCGTCGGGCGGATACTGGCTCTTTCTGCGTCAGGGAGCCACGGCAAATGCGTCCGGCGAACAGACCGCAGCTCTGATTATCACACCAGAAGAGGTGTCAAACTGGTCTTACAGCGAAGGAGAGCGGGGCAGTTCGACAGGGAAGGCCACCGCCAGCAGTGGTAAGTCTTCAGGCAAAATCGGCGTACGTTATTACGATGAGGCTGACGGGAAGACCAAAACCACCACGGTTGATCATGATGGTCCCTCAATGGCTAACCCGTATACCCAGCCTGTAAAAGCTACTGCCGATCAGCAGGCCAAAGCGAAAAAAACGCAGGCCCGCCGCAATGAACAAAAAATGACAGTAACGGGGCCCTGCCGACCCAGACACGTTCCTCTTACGGCAGAGTCTGGCGTATCCACGTCCGGCTTTGGCGAACGGGAAGATCGCGCCTGGGTGGTTGAGTCGCTGGTGTTTTCCCTGACACCTGCGGGTTTCAGTTTCACATACAACCTGGTGGTTGATATTCGCAAGCCTGCGAAATCCTCAAAAAAATCCGGCAGCAAGGATAAGACCGGCACGGATTACTTCGGATAACTCTCAGCCATCCGACAAACAGATACGGAAAATACTATGAACGGTGTAAACAGCCGGACCGGGAAACGCCTGTCCGGTAGCGATCATCTGCGCCAGTCCGTCAGCGATATTCTCTCCACGCCCGTCGGCAGCCGTGTACTGATCCGTGATTATGGCAGTGACCTGTTTTCGCTGGTTGATAACCCTCGTGATGACCTGACCAGGCTTCGCATTATCGCCGCGACCGCCTCGGCGCTGGCACGCTGGGAACCCCGGCTTAAGGTCACGCGCGTTGTCGTTTCTTTCCCTGCTGACGAAACGGGGTGTGTGGTGGATATCGAAGGGATTAACAAACAGAACAATCTTCCTGTCAGCACCGGAGGCATACCGATTTATGGCAAGCAGCTATGACGTAATTAACCTGTCCGCCCTGGCGGTGCCGGATGCTATCGTGGTACCGGATGCCGCTGACATTTTTACCCGCTGGCTGGCGCGCCTGCGCGAACTGGATCCGGAATTTGATGCGCTGGTGGAATCTGACCCGGCGTATAAACAGGGTGAAATCAACGCCTACCAGCTCACCCTGGCGTTCCAGCGGGTTAACGACGCAGTACGCGCAGTTTTCCTTGCCAGTGCCAGAGGGGCCGATCTCGACCAGCTGGGCGCGGCCTTTAACGTTTCCCGTCTGGTGATTAATCCCGGCGATCCGGATGCGGTTCCCCCTGTCGACCCTGTTTATGAAGACGACGACGCTTTCCGGGAACGTATACAGCTTTCGTGGGCGCAGCTGAATACGGCCGGCGCGCGTAACGCTTATCGCTTTCATGCCAAATCTGCGGATAACGATGTGCTGGATGCGGACGCCTACGGGCCTGAAACCCATAACCGGCCCGGCGAGGTAGATGTGTACGTGCTCTCGCGCACAGGGAACGGTCAGGCAGGACTCATTCTTATTGAAACTGTCATGAACACACTGAGCGCGGATGAAGTCAGGCCGCTCACCGATTTTGTCAGTGTGAAGAGTGCCAGTATCGCCAGCTATACCGTTAAGGCTGAACTCGAAATACCAGACGGTCCGGATGCACAGACGGTACTGGAAAACGCGATAAGTACGCTGACGAGCTACACACAGCTTTCCCATCGTATTAATGCCATCGTTCCGCTTTCCGCGATTTACTCAGCACTTCAGCAGCCCGGCGTATCCAGAGTTAAGTTGCTCAGCCCGACGGCTGATCTGGAAGCGGCAGCAGGACAGGCCCCGTGGTGCAGCGCGATAAACGTCACCCGTAAAGGAGGAGTGAGTGGATAAATTTCGATCTCTGCTTCCACCTTCAGCTATTCACCCGGAACGGGCGCAGGAACAGGCAAGCACTGAGCTGATCACGGCGCTGGATACTGACATGGTACGTAAGGTGAAAAATCCTGATACCTGTCCCGCACATTTGCTGCCATGGCTGGCCTGGGAATTCGCGGTGGATTCATGGGAGGAGGCTTGGACCGAGCAAGAAAAAAGGCAGGTGATCAGGGATGCCGCTTATGTCCATCAGCACCGGGGCACCGCCGGGGCGGTCAGGCGGTCGCTGAGCGCCGTCAGCCTCCCGACCACCGTGATTGAGTGGTGGGAGGATACACCGCGCAAGGATCCCTACACCTTCCGCGTGGAGGTTTACAGCTTACAGGCTGTTGACGAAGCACTTTACCAGCGCATACGGCGCCAGGTCGATAAAGCCAAAAACCTCCGCAGCCTGTTGACCACTATCGATGTGATCGCCGATCTGGGTGCGAAGGGAACTTATTATGCCGGCGGTGCTGTTACCGCCTGGATTGACGTTGTTATTGAGGCCGGAGAATAACCATGGCTGAGAAGTATTACAGCATTCTGACAAACCGGGGCAAGGAGCTGGAGACGCAATCCTCTGCAACCGGGAAGCCCGTCATCATCAAAGATTTTGTTGTGGGGGACGGGAACGGGCAGGCCGTTAAACCGGATCCTGCGCAGACGAAGCTGGTGCGTGAGGTATATCGCAGCGCAATTTCTGCACTACAGGTTTCTCCGGATCAGGCGAACCAGTTTTTTGCTCAGCTGGTACTTCCGGTTGCCGTTGGTGGATTTGTAGTCAGGGAAGTTGGCCTGCTGACAGATGCAGGCGAACTGTATTCTGTTGCGAACTGTGCTGCCATTGAAAAGCCTGAAAACGGTGTCAGCGTTAATCTGCAATTCCGTCTTGCGGTATCTGATGCGGCAAACGTAGAGCTCAAAGTAGCGACCGGAGATGGTCTGTTCCTGCGCATTGATAAAAACCTTTCTGAAATAGCGGCGAGAGGGGAGGCTGCACAAAAAGGGGCTCGCGAAGCCATAGGCGTTTATGATGCGACAACCTCACGTAAAGGACTTGTGCAGCTCAGTAGCGAAACCGACAGCTCGTCAGAGACGCTGGCTGCGACACCGAAAGCTGTCAGAGAAGCCGCTAAGGAGATCAAGGACGCGCTGGGAACGTCCGCATCTAAAGACGTCGTCACATCAAAAACAGATGCAACTGTTGGCCGCGTGCCGGTTGTAGGCTGGATGGGATTAGGTGGATATGGTTCGGACATTCTGCTTTCTGCTGCTGATGCCAGAAAACCTCTGCGGAATGGCTTCTACGGCGTGCAGTCGGAGCCGACATATGGAAATGCTGCCCTGATTAGTTTTGCCTATGACTCAGGCTCTCAGGTGCACCTTATTGCAAAACAAGGCGGCCAGGCGCCGTTAATCGGGCTGGCAGGCTCTACGCCACAAGGCGTTTTTGGTGACTGGGGAAAAATTTACACAGAGTTTCAGAAGCCCACCGCAATTGAAGTCGGTGCTGTTCCATATCGAGGGACGCTTGGTAATGTCGATTTGAATACAGTCAGAGGTACGCAGTACGGGCGGTTTAATCAGGCTTTAACTGCCAATGCTACTACTGCGAGGAATTACCCCATTACTGAAGCCGGCGAACTGGATGTTCACCAGACCAGTGCAAATGGAGCGGAGGCCTGCGTACAGGAATATCGTACTTTCAGTTCTCGTCGTGTTTTCCTTCGATCTTATAACCCGGCAGATAACACGTGGACAGAATGGTGTGAGTTCTATACAACAGCCAAAAAACCAACCGCGACGGAGGTTGGAGCTCTGCCTATTACTGGTGGGACCGTCACGGGTAATGTGATTGCGAATGGGTATTTGCGTTCAGGTAATACTCGCAAGCTTGAAGTCAGTTCTTCAAATACATCCACTCTTGATGGGATAATTAATCTTTGGGGTAATGCTGACCGACCGACAGTATTAGAATTTAAAGATGCGACGGGATACCACTTTTATTCGCAACGTAATGTAAATGGTTCCATATCATTTAATTTTAATGGTGCCGCAGAAGTCCGGGGGGCAATTTCTGCTCATGGTGAAATTGTTTCAAGAGCTGCGAATGGCCTGCGTATCGCCTACGGTAATTTTGGCGCATTCTGGCGAAATGATGGCACAACGCTTTATTTGATGTTAACAAACTCTGGCGATTCGCTGGGTAATTACAACTCACTTCGCCCGCTGTATGTGAATCTAACCACGGGCGCCCTTCAGTCAGGAACGCCGCTATCGGTTTACAACACAATCACTGCAAGCGAACAAATTACCGCAGGCAAAGAAATGGTGGCAGGTTATTCCGGTCCCTACGCCTGGGCTGAACAGTACAAATCGAAAGCGCCATTTTTTAACTCGTATTCGACTACCAACCCGAGTGAGTATCATCCGGTTATTAAACAGCAGTCAACCGTTACTGGTAAGAACTCCTGGGCATTTTCAATGGGGACGTTAGTTAGCGGAGATGTTCTTTCGTGGCACCTGCATATGAAGGGAAGTGGCTCGCAGGATATTAATTTCAAATGGGACACTAACGGCAACTTTAACGCGCCGGGCCAGGTGAATCCGGGAAGTTATGCCAATTTTGATAACCGTTATTACACCAAAACACAATCAGATGCGGGGTACATGCCAAAAACAGGCGCGTACACCAAAGCTGAAAGTGACGGGCGTTTTCAGCCTAAAGGCAGCTACACCCCTGCGGGGCAGGCTTACACGAAGGCGGAAAGCGATGCACGGTACAACCTCAAAAATACCGCAACCAAATCAGCCAATGCCATGACGCATAAAGATGCTTCAACAGGTGTTATGGAAGTAGTTATGAGTAATATAAACGTTCCAAGCAAAACAAATGTTAACGTGACATTTCCAGCGGCTTTTCCAAATGCATGTGTAGGAGTTGTAATTACATATAATGGGGCAGGGCATGGGTCTGGCGATGATTCGGTAATTTATGTTCCGTCTTATTCACGTACAGGATGCACATTATATGCTCATAACGCCGATGGTAAATTTATGCTAATTGCTAAAGGATATTGAAATGAGGATTTATTTTAGCCCTAGCGAAATTGGTTTTTATCATGAATCAGATAAACAAGCTTATTTACTAGCAGGTACGTGGCCGAATGATTTACTTGAAATTTCGGAGAAGTGGTTCCTGTATCTATTGGAAGGTCAACAGAAAGGTAAGGTAATCACTGTAAATGATTACGATCAGCCTGTCCTTGTAGACCCGCCAACCGCCACTAAAGAGCAGCTCCTTGCCGAGGCTGATGCTCAGAAAGAAGCGCTCATGAACTCAGCCACTGCCGTAATTGAGCCATTGAAAGATGCCGTTGAGTTGGGCATGTCAACAGATGAAGAGGAAGATTTACTGTTGGCATGGCAGCAATATAGGGTGCTGTTGATGCGGGTTGATACATCGCATGCACCAGATATCGAGTGGCCTGTATTGCCAGCATGATAATCAGGAATGCTTAAATTTTAATATTAACTTCTTCTCATTGTAGGCAACAGTGTTGTCCGGAATGTCTTTATTAACAAAAGTCATAGCGCCTATCGTGACATTGCTGCCTATAGTGAGATTGTTACCGATAATCGAGGTCCCAACTCCCAGATCAACGTTATCACCTATTGTTATCCTTGGGCTGGAGTTTTCATTCTTTACCCCCCCACCAATGCCAATGGTACAGTTATGTCTTATTTTGAAATTTCGTCCGATAATTACACATCCGTTTATAACAACTGATGTGAAGTGAGTTATATGAAGACCAGGTGCAATTGTAGCTGGCAGCTGTATCTCAGTGTTGTACTTTTGGACAAGTTTTCTATTAATTCTTCTGGCCAATTGTTTTTTCCATTTGGCATCGGAACTATAAAGATAAGAAGCAACTCGCCACCAAAAATTAAAGCGTCTCTCAGGGCACTTTAATGCTTTATGAAAAACGCGCGTCCATGAGAATTTCTTGTCGCTTTTCATTACTTCAGCTTGTAAGCACTCACGTAAATGGCGTTTTGATAGTTGATTACTCATTTTGAAATTCTCATTTTCACTTTTTCTGACTGGATCCGCGAATACATAGAGGGCACTTTCGCTAAAAGCCTCTTTCGAGGCTTATCGTTTTTCTCGTCCAATTACTTTATCTGCCGCGACGCGCGATAAGAAGCCAGACCGACTGCCGTATTCTGGATGCGCGGCCACAAACTGATCGATACGACGGATCAGTAATGAGGGAAGCGTCACATTGATTTTTTCCGCTTTTCCCATCAGGCGAGTTATATCCACGTCAACCAGGGCCCATACCGCACCGGTGTATTCCGGATCAGATAGCCAGTTTTCGACGGTCGTTGCTTCCGGAACGTTCTCGCCATCTTCAACCAGTAATTCGATGTGTGCCTCGATCGCTTCACGTACGCTTTCGATCGCGTCCTGATAATCATCACCACCAGAGAAGCAGCCAGGAATATCAGGTACGCGAACGCCGAAGGATGAATCGCCTTTATCAATAGCAACAGGGTACAACATGTAAACCTCCAGTAGGGGGGCTTAGAGCCCCGCCTGTTTTTTGATGCTTTTCAGTGTTGGTAACGGTATGTCTTTCTGTGGATGCTTTACCGTTACCAGCCCCTTTTTCGTTGGGTGTTTGAACTGGTGATGACTGCCTTTAACTCTCACCAGATACCACCCATCGGCTTCTATCATTGCTATTGCATTCCTGCTATCCATCCTCCGGCTCTCTGTGTTGTCTTGATGGGGTTATAATAACCCCTCGCTAATCGAGTGTCAATGATTTTGGGGTTATTGGGGTTATTGGGGTTATTAAATGCAAACGGCAGAAGAGAAGTGTAAGCAGCAATTGAGGATGAAGAGATTTTACTTAGATATGTGGTGCGTAGAATGCACTGGCGATCTTGCTGTCTGCATCCTTGATAAGAATTTCTCTGTCCTAAAAGACAGTTTTGATAGATAAAAAGATTAAAAGTTATCAGGATTATTCGATGTACTAATGCCGACTTTGATGAGACTCAATATCATCAACCCAAGAACTACTGCCACGGTAGAAGTGATTATGAATGCTGTCATGATGACCCTTTAATTGGTGAGCATGTTTATTAGACTCTGCGGATTCATAAACGTTCAGATTGCCCTGCAATATAGGTAGAGTTTTATCATGCGTCACTGAAGAATAACCAATCATAAGCGGCTGGTTTTTTTGTGTGGTTTTGGTCGGAACGAAAGAATTTTTAACCTCCGCCTTCAACACTCCATTGTCGGTGAGCGGACCAAAAAAGTTTCGCCATTATGATTTTTTGTTACCCGTAAGCAGTTGATTCATTTGATCATAAAATTATGAATTAATGGTGAAAATTAAACGTATGTATCTGATTACTATAGATAACACGCGTGATTTAAAATCCCTCGGCGTTCGCGCTGTGTGGGTTCAAGTCCCACTCCGGCTACCATGGGAAAAAGCAGAATAATCAAAGCAATAAGCAGTGTCGTGAAACCACCGAAAGGTGGTTTTTTTGTGCCTGCCATTCTGCTAATCAACAACCTTCATTTCTGACCCTCACGTAATAAAACAACGATCCTTTTCAACGGAATTAAACAGATACCCATTATGCTATCGTGTAGCGGGCGCGATTTGCAGTGTGAAGATTTGCAGGTTTGCGATCCTGATTCCCCATGCCATCACCTCATTTAAGGGACGCTATGTCTTTACCGCCATTGTATGCACTGCGTGCGTTTGAAGTTGCTGCGCGGTTGAACTCCTTCAGTAAAGCCGCTGAAACGCTCAATATTACGCCGGGCGCGGTCAGCAGACATGTTCGTACCCTTGAACTGTGGTTCGACTGCGAGCTTTTCAAAAGGCAAGGTCCTCGGGTGGAGGTCACTGAAGCCGGGCGAGTGCTTGCCGGGCAGCTGAACGAAAGCTTCACGAGCATTGAATGGGCCTGCCGGGTATTTCGCAGTGAAAACCACCTGCTGCGGCTTAAAGCGCCCAGCACCCTGACCATGAGATGGCTTCTCGACGTGCTGCGATCTTTTCGCAACAACCATGCAAAACCACAGGTTGAGATTGCCAGCGTCTGGATGGACATTGACACCGTTGATTTCAATCTTGAGCCCTACGATTGCGCCATTCTTCTCGGCAATGGGCGTTTTGGTGACACAACGGAAAGCCAACTGCTATTTCATGAATGGCTTATCCCGGTTTGTACTCCATCGCTTATCGAACCGGCCCGGCAGCGGCTTCCGCAATGCGATCTGATCCATCCTTCACCGGACAGACGTGACTGGCGGCGCTGGCTGCGAAGAATAGGATTGTTCCCGGGGCTCGATATGAGCAGCGGTATGGTGTTCGATACCCTTGAACAGGGAAGTATTGCCGCGATGAACGGGCACGGCATCGCTATCGCCGACCTGCATCTCACGCTTGATGCCCTGAAAAGTGGCCTGCTGGGCCTGCCTTTCAGGGAAGCTATCGCGACGGGGGATGGCTACTACCTCGTCTGGCCAAAAAATTCACTCAAAAGAGAGAGCATTCAGCATCTTCTGGCCTGGCTGCAAAACCATACCCCGGTCGTTCCGGCGCTGGATATCGATTATCTGGCATACGATGACAGTCGGATTTATTAATACCGTTATGAATAAGATATATTTGCCATCTTTTTATAACGTTCTGGCAAAGCGCTGTTCAGGTTGAGCACCTTATCCAGAATATAAAATGCTGGCGTGTTTTTCTGCTGTTCAGCGTCAATAATTGCCGCGCGTAATAGCGTGGCGGCAGACGAAATCTTGTTAAAATAGTCCTCAGACTCCGGCGTCTGTAATTCACCAGAAGTGGCGTAACGCACGTCCGGCCAGCCAGAGAAGTTGAGCAGCGGGAGAGGGTTGCCTGCTTCGGGCTGACAGGATGAAAGCAACGCAGCTGCTTTTTGGGGATCGCGATAGGCAACTGAAAGCATATACGCGCGCTGCGAAAACGGTAACAGGGCGTCAGAATGATTTTTGGTGGAGATAAGCAGGGTCATAAAATTCGCTAAATCGCCATCTGATGGAATTTCAGATGGCGATATAATTTTCATTAACTTAAATAAAGCATCAAGTGTCATGTTTGCCCCGGTTCCTCTCATTATGACTATTCAGTTTGCGCCTGAATGTTTTAATTGGCCCACCGTCAGGGTAGGTCGAGAGGATAATATTGGAAGGCGTGCGTTTTTGAAAAACGATTAATAATGGCAATCACTGTGAGTTTTTCTCACTATAGCCTTTTCGTTTCACACGCCACCCAGATACGCCTTCCTCACCTCCGGATCCTTCAGCAACGCCTCGCCGCTGCCGCTTAACCGAATCTGCCCGTTAACCATCACATAGCCGCGGTCGGACAACTTCAGCGCGTGGTGCGCATTCTGCTCGACCAGAAAAATCGTCATTCCGTTACGGGCCAGTTCGCGCAGCGTCTGGAAAATCTGTTTAACCACGATTGGCGCGAGGCCGAGGCTGGGTTCATCCAGCAGCAGAAGTTTAGGACGGCTCATCAGCGCGCGGGCGATAGCCAGCATCTGCTGTTCACCGCCGGAGAGCGTCATCGCCCGCTGGTTACGTCGCTCCTTGAGGCGGGGGAAGAGGTCGAACATGCTTTGCATATCTTCCGCTGCATGCTGATTGCCGACGGGGATTGTCCCCATCAGCAGGTTCTCTTCTACAGACATATCCGGGAAAATGCGTCGTCCCTCAGGTGCCTGCGCGATGCCACCGGTGGCAACATAGTGGGTGGATTTGTGGCTGATATCCTCGCCGCAGAAGAGGATCTGCCCGTTGCGGATCCGGGGCTGACCAAAGACAGACATCAGTAATGTTGACTTCCCCGCGCCGTTAGCGCCAATCAGGGCCACGGTTTCCGCTTTGTTAACCTCAAGCGAAACCTGCTTCAACGCCTGGATCACCCCGTAGAAAACATCCACATCCTGAAACTGAAGCATCGGTTCGCTCACAGATTTACCTCGCTTTCGTCGGTGCCCAGATACGCGGCAATCACTTTTTCATTGTGCTGGATTTCAGCCGGTTTACCTCTGGCAATCACATCGCCATGATCGAGCACAATGATGTCATCCGAAATGCCCATCACCATCCCCATATCATGCTCGATCAGCAAAACCGTAATGTCATGGTGGTCGCGCAGGAACCGGATGATCTCACTCAGCTTGTGCGTTTCCACCGGGTTCAGGCCGGCAGCAGGTTCATCGAGACAAATCATCTCCGGGCCGGTACACATGGCGCGGGCGATTTCGAGGCGTCGTTGCTGGCCATAGGACATTTCCCCGGCCAGACGGTTCGCGCAATCCACCAGATCCACCACCTCCAGCCAGTAAAATGCCCGGTCCAGCGCATCGTTCTCTGAGCGACGATACGCAGGGGTGTTCAGCACCCCCGCCAGCAGATTGCGGTTGACGCGCATGTGCTGTGCCACCAGCAGGTTTTCCACAACGGACATCTCGCGGAACAGGCGGATGTTCTGAAACGTGCGCGCAAGACCCGCGCGGTTCACCAGATGCGTGCCGCCAAACATCTTATAGAACAGGCGTTGACCAAGCTGCGCCGGGTTGAGCCAGTCGCCCGGCTGGAATTTCTGGCCGAGCACCTGAATGACATTGGTGGTTTTATTTCGTGCATTGAACAGAATGTTGCCGCCGGAGGCCCGGTAGAAACCGGTCAGGCAGTTAAAGACGGTCGTTTTTCCCGCGCCGTTAGGCCCAATGAGTGCGGTAATGGAGCCGCGCTGCACCTCAAGATTGACGTCGTTTAAGGCCTTGATCCCGCCGAAGTGCATCATCAGATGTTCTACACGTAAAATCGTTGCGTTCATGGCGCCACTCCTTTACGCACGGCAAATCCGCTGCGGTTGATGCGGATCAGACCGCGAGGACGCCAGATCATCATCACCACCATCAGCATGCCAAACAGCAGCACGCGATATTCCGCAAAGCTGCGCAGCAGTTCCGGCGTGACGGTCAGCACAAAGGCGGCCAGTACGACGCCGACGGTGGAGCCCATCCCGCCCAGGACCACAATGGCGAGGATCAGGGCCGATTCAAAAAAGGTGAAAGAGGTCGGGTTAACAAACCCCTGGTAGGTGGCAAAAAACACCCCGGCGATACCTGCCGTCGATGCGCCCAGGGTGAAGGCCGAGAGTTTGACCAGAACGTGATTTAGCCCCATTGAACGGCAGGCAATCTCATCCTCACGGAGCGCTTCCCACGCCCGTCCAATGGGCATTCGGGTCAGCCGGTGTTTAATGTACAGCACCAGCATGACTACCAGGAACAGCACCGCATAGATGAAGATAAACTTCAAGTTGGGGTTATAGGTCAGGCCGAAGAACTCGTGGAAGGGGACGCCGCCTTCTTTGGCGCGTCGGCCAAACTCCAGACCAAAAAAGGTCGGGGCAGGGGCTGAAACGCCGTTAGGCCCGCCGGTGAAGGTGAGCCAGTTGTTCAGCACCAGGCGGATGATCTCGCCAAACCCGAGCGTGACGATGGCGAGATAATCCCCGTGCATGCGCAGCACCGGAAAGCCGAGCAGGGCGCCCGCGCCCGCGGCCATTAGCGCCGCCAGCGGCAGCATGCTCCAGAACCCAAGCCCCAGATACTGATACCCGAGCGCCAGCCCGTAAGCGCCGATGGCATAGAAGGCGACATAACCCAGATCCAGCAGCCCTGCCAGGCCAACAACAATGTTCAGCCCAAGACCGAGCAGGACGTAGATCAGTCCGAGAATGGCAACCGTCAGAACGTATTTAGTGGCCACAAACGGGAAGCAGATCGCCAGCGTGACAATCAGCGGAATGATCCAGCGCATGCGGCTTTTATACGCCGGCGGCCGGACATACACCCCCGCATTGTCGGATTCAAACCGCGCCTGTAAACGTCTTCCGGCCGCCGTAGCTGAAAAGGCGCTCAGTAAAAAGCGTCCCAACATCACCGTGCCAACAATCCACGCCAGCCGCTGGCCGTCAAAGGTAAAGCTGTAACCATCCAGTATCACGCCCGCAATCGGGCCGAAAATAATCAGGGCGATCATTCCGGAAAAAATCGAGTCCAGAATGCAGCGCTTCAGGGAAAAACCGTCAGAGGTCATCGCGTTGTTCCTTACACTTTAGCCACGACAGGGCGGCCCAGCAGCCCCTGAGGACGGAAGATCAGAATTAAGACCAGCAATCCAAACGAGAACACGTCTTTATAATCCGAGTTCACCATCCCGGAGAATTGCGCTTCTGCGACGCCCAGAATCAGCCCGCCAAGCATCGCACCGGGCAGAGAGCCGATGCCGCCCAGCACCGCCGCCGTAAAGGCCTTGATGCCGATAACGAACCCGACGTAAAAATCAAAGGTGCCGTAATTCATGGTGATCAGCACGCCCGCCAGCCCGGCCATGGCTGCGCCGATAACAAACACCAGCGAAATAATTCTGTCGGTGTTGATACCCAGAATGGAGGCCATCTTACGATCCTGCTGTACCGCACGGCACATGCGTCCTAAGCGGGTACGGTTGATAATCCAGGTCAGCACCAGCATGCCCGCGAACGAGGCGATGAGAATAAAGACTTTGGTATAGGTTATCTGGACAAACCCTTCGCCGAGGTGAAAACGCAGCACGCCATCCAGCATGGTCGGGACGCCCTGCTGACGCGGACCCTGACTGAGCTGGACGTAGTTTTGCAGTATCAACGACATCCCGATGGCCGAAATCAGCGGCGCCAGACGCGTCGAGTTGCGTAGCGGCTTATAGGCGATGCGCTCAATCGTCCAGCCGTAAACCCCGGTGACCACGATGGTGAAAACCAGCGTCCCCAGGATCAGCAGCGGAAAGGAGTGGAGTCCAAAAAACGCCAGCAGAGCCAGGCCAATGGCCGAGAGATAGGCGGAGATCATATACACTTCGCCGTGGGCGAAATTGATCATGCCGATGATGCCGTACACCATGGTGTAGCCGATGGCGATAAGACCGTAGACCGAACCCAGCGTTAAGCCATTAATTAATTGTTGCAGGAAGAATGTACTCATGGTCGCGCACCTGAATAAAGGGTTACGCCGACAGTCAGACCTGCCGGCGCTGAGCAGATTCCGTCCCGTTATGGCACTTCTTTATATTTGCCTTTGTCATCCCACTGGTAGACCACGTAGTCAGAGACTTTGAGGTCACCTTTGCTGTCCCAGGCTTTTTTACCCATCACCGTGTCGACAGGGTTGGCCTTCAGCCACTCGCTGGCTTTTGCGGAATCCGTCCCTTTCGTGGCCTTAAATGCCGCCGCGATAGCCTGCACAGACGCGTAGGCGTAGAGGGTGTATCCTTCAGGTTCAAATTTACCGGCGCGGAATTTCTCGATGACGGCTTTTCCGTCCGGGATCTGGCGCGGATCTTTACCAAAGGTCATGTAAATACCGTTGGTGTACTGCGCCCCACCGGCGGCGGTGACCATCTCTTCATTGACGATACAGTCTCCCGAGAAGAACTTCGCCTGCACGCCCTGTTCACGCATCTGGCGAACCAGTGGGCCCGCTTCCGGGTGACAGCCCCCGAAGAACACCACGTCCGGTTTTTGTGCGCCGATTTTGGTCACCAGCGCATTAAAGTCTTTCTCCCCGCGGGATAACCCTTCGTACATCACCTCCTTCACGCCGCGTTTCGCCAGCGCCGCTTTAGTGGCGTCCGCCAGCCCCTGACCGTAGGTGTCTTTATCGTGGATGATGACCACCCGTTTGGCTTTCAGCTTATCAAGAATAAAATCGCTGGCGACCTGGCCCTGCTGGTCGTCACGTCCGCACATGCGAAATATGTCGCTCATGCCACGTTCGGTAATTAGTGGGTTCGTTGAGCCGGGGGTGATGGAGAGGATCCCGGCATCGCTGTAGACCTCGGAGGCGGGCATGGTCGACGAGGAGCAGAAGTGGCCGACGACCGCTTTCACTTTATCCTGATCGACTAAGCGGTTGGCAACGGCGACGGCCTGTTTGGGCTCGCAGGCGTCGTCGCCCTGAACCAGTTTGATTTTCTCACCGTTGATCCCACCGGCGGCGTTAATGTCTTCCGCCGCCTGCGTAGCGCCATGCCAGTATTGATCGCCGTAGGTTGCGTTCGGGCCTGTGAACGGCCCGGCCACGCCGATGACGATATCGGCCTGCGCGGAAAAGGCCGTCACCAGACAACCGGCCAGCACCAGGGAGAGGGGAGTTTTGGTAAATTTCAGCGACATTATTATGTTCCTTAGCAAAGAGGTTTTTGCACCAGGTATAAACCCGAACGCCTGATGGCATCGTAAATCCAAAAACAAGAGCGAGAACAAAATGCACTTTAGAAGCAATCTCATGCTTAATACGGCGAGGATCCCACGCACCGCGAAGCGCGCAGAACATTAAGCAAAAAGGTTGCCAGAATGGTTAATCCCTTGACCGGGTCACAACACGTTGAGTATAGAGCGCCGTTTTATGCGTCTTTGCGGGATGAGATGAATTTACAGCGGAGATCACATCTCCTTAACAACAAAGCCCATAAGTTGTGCAACGGTCACGATTTGCACGTTTTTGCAGCAATAAAGACCTAAACTTCAGATAGGCACGCGCGGCGATCTATGTCAGGATCGTTTTTTTTATCAGGAGTATCAGCAATGGCTGAAGGCCCATTAAATGAAAGCGAGATGGCGTGGCTGGAAGAGACATTAATCTCTTACGGTCACGACGATGCATCCGTGATTGACGTGTCCGAACTGGACGGCATGCTTACCGCAGTACTTTCCGGTCCCGTTGTGGTGGAGCCCGACACCTGGCTGGTGGCGGTCTGGGGTGGTGAGAAATATATTCCGCGCTGGAAAAACGATCGTGAGATGAACCGTTTTATCGATCTCTGCTTTAAGCACATGAACGATATTGCCGAGCGTTTGAGCGAATACCCGGATCAGTTTGAACCGCTGTTTGGCTATAACGACGTTGACGGTCAGAGCTATACCGTGGTGGAAGAGTGGTGCTATGGCTACATGCGCGGCGTGGCGCTGACGGACTGGTCATCCCTGCCGGAAGCGCTGGAAGCGGACCTGGCGGTGATTGCCCTGCACGGGACGGAAGAGAACAGCGAGAAGCTGGATGCGCTGACCGAAGAGGAGTACATGGCCAGCATCGAAAGCATTCAGCCTGCGGCGCTGCGTTTGTATAACTACTGGGTGGCTAACCCGCAGCAGCCGGAAGCGAAAAAGCCGATCGTGAACGGGTCGAAGGTGGGGCGTAACGATCCGTGCCCGTGCGGGAGTGGGAAGAAGTTTAAAAGCTGCTGCCTGCATTAAATCATTAATTACTGTGGCCTGAATGGGGCACGGGTGTTGAGTCCCCGCTAAAATCGGCGAACCGGAGACCAGATGACAAGGGCTGGACGCCATGGATGGCGGCCAGAGGCGAATCGAGACAGGATGTCGAGTTGAGCCGACCGCAGGCAGATGGTCGGGAGGTGAGCGCAGTGCGAAGCACCGATTTTCCGCGGGGCCGCGGGGATTGATAAGGGGGCCGCGGCGGCCCCCTTATCCCGTTCACATGCTGTGAAAAAATTATATTCTGTTGATCTTAAGGTGAACGGAACAGTACCTCAGGACCTGTATAAATAAGTTATCCCACTTCCGGCAGCATTCCCGCTGCAATCAGCACCTGCACCAGAATAATCACCACCCCACAACCAAACACCGCGCACAGCATTGGCGTACCGCCCGCTACGCGATACCCCTGCTGCGGATGTTGCTGGCGGCTCTTCCACGCCAGCAGGGAAGGCAGCAGCAGGGCCAGTACCGATAACGCCACGCCAGCATACCCCAGCGCCATCACAAACCCGCGCGGGTAAAAGAGCGCGAAGGCCAGCGGCGGCAGGAAGGTCATCGCCCCCGTCTGTAAGCGTCCCGCAACGGTATTGCGACGCTGGAACAGATCCGCCATATAGTCAAACAGGCCAAGCGCCACGCCGAGGAAGGAGGTTGCCAGCGCCAGGTCTGCAAACAGATGTACCGCCAGCTCCACGTGTGAAGAGGCCACCACGTTACGCAGGGCAACCAGGAATCCATTCAGACCAGAATGCTCTGCCATCAGGCCGATAAAGGTATTGGAATCAATACTGCCCAGCGTCACCAGCTGCCAGAACAGGTAAGCAATCAACGGAATGGCGCTGCCGATAACAAAGACGCGGCGCAGCTTGCGAATATCACCGTTCATATAGCTCACGATGCTCGGCACGCTGCCGTGAAAACCGAAGGAGGTGAAAATAACCGGGATGGCCGAAAGCGCCAGACCTTTCTCCAGCGGGAGAGAGAGCAGGTTAACCTTGTGCACATGCGGTGCCAGCAGCACCAGCATCACAATCAGGAAGAGAATTTTGGCGCTGAACAAAAAACGGTTAAACAGATCGACCAGCGATGTGCCCGCGCAAACTACGCCGCCACCGATCAACGTAAAGACAATGGCGCCTGTTTCCGGTGAAAGCGACGCACCGAAGCCGTCATTGATACTTGACGCAATCAACTCCCCGGCGCCGCTGATGTAAGCGGCAGTCAGGGCGTACATCAGGAACATCATGCTGAAACCGGTGATCCACTGCCCGTAGCGTCCAAGATAGCGTGCAGCCAGGGAGCCTAAGCCAGTATCGGCAGGGACATGCTGATAAACCTCAAGCAATAATAGCGCGGTGTAACACATCAGGGCCCACAGACCGCCCAGCAGCACTACGGTAACCCCAAACCCGACGCCGGCGGCAGCCAACGGCATGGCCAACATTCCTGCGCCAATTGTCGTTCCGGCGACGATAAAAATACTTCCCAGAGTTCTGTTCTTCACGCTTTCCTCTACAACGCTTCCATACCGCGACTCATTCTGCGGCGCAGAGTAAGGGAAAAGCACCATCTCGTCAAATCACCGTTACATAGGGTGTAATGATTAATTTACAAAAAGAAAAGGGTAACCTGAGCCAGCGCAAAGCGTGCCGTGGAGGGAACGTTTAGTCTGCTTTTTATTTGCGAGAGGTAACCATGTCAATTCACGGACACAACGTGCTGAATATGATGATTGAGTCAGGTGAGCGCTATACGGAGGAGAGTCTGGTTGAGGCAATACATGCCCGCTTTGGCGAAGCGGCGCGTTTCCATACCTGTTCAGCTTCGGAGATGACGGCCGCGGAGCTGGTGGCGTTTCTGGCGGCGCGCGGAAAATTCATTCCGGCAGCAGACGGATTTTCCACTCACGAAAGTAAAATCTGCCGTCATTAAATAAAGCGGTGCTGAAAACTCAGCACCGCTTTTCTGTTAATTCTGGGTATCGAGCGTCGACAGCTCTTTATCAATGAAGTACAGACCTTCCCCGGATTTACCTGCCAGAGATAATTTATCCAGCACGGATTTAAACAGCTTCTCTTCTTCGTGCTGTTCAGCCACATACCACTGAAGGAAATTAAAGGTTGGATAATCCTGGCTGGTCATGGCGGCATGAGCCAGTTCATTAATTTTCTGGGTGATCAGCTGTTCATGCTCATAGGTGGCGCGGAACAGTTCATCAAGAGAGCCGTATTCGGCAAAAGGCGATGCCACGTTATCAATGCGCGGCAGGCTGCCGGTGTCCGTCAGGTAATCAAACAGACGCTGCATGTGCGTCATCTCTTCCTGGGCATGACGACGCAGGAAGGCGGCCGCCCCTTCAAAGCTGTGATAGCTGCACCAGGCGCTCATCTGCTGATAAAGCAGGGAAGAAAAAAGCTCAAGATTCATTTGCGCATTGAGCTTGTCGATCATTTCAGTTTTTAACATGGTGCAGCTCCGGTTTATTAATTCTGGTTCACGATGAGCGACACTATAATTTGTTATTTAATTATTTGCAAAAAGTAAAATAAATATTTCTTTATTAAAAATACGAATGGGAATAAAACGCATTGCCGCCATTTATATTTATTAATGAGAATTGTTTTAGTTCTTATTAAATAAACTGCCAGCGTGACTGGCAGTAGCGGTTAATACCACGGATTCTGGCTGGAAGAGGTAACAGCATATCCCTGACATTTATACTGAATGGTCACACTTTCGTTCAGACAGAGTGAACCGCTGATCAGGGTGCAGGTTTTAATTGGCTGCCCGTAGGCTGACGCAGTGGCGTAGCCCATATGTTGACAGGCTTTGGTTGCCGTACCGTTATTAACATACTCATCAGACCAGGCGTTTTGCAGCATGGCCTGGCCATAGTCGAGGCGCACAATTCCGTTTGGGGCATCCGTACTGCTGACTTCTGCCTGACGGTTGATACTGCACCCGGCGAGCAACAGGATCGTTCCGGCTATGATTACACGTTTCATGGTTCACTCTGCGTGACGGGAAATACGCCATTGTAACCAACGCGATGGTACGCAATGGCTGGAATAGCCGGAGGATCTGCCCTCTCACTGTGCAACGAGCCGGGCCACCGCGCGAAATTGTGAGCGCATCTTTGTTTTTTAAAACAAGTTTTCACTTAATTTGAAAGTGCGTTTGTTTGATAGTAAGGTTAAGTTGAAAAGGTATCCACAGCGGGATCGCCCGCCATGCATTCAGGAGAGACAAGATGAAAATTGCACTGATGATGGAAAACAGCCAGGCCGCTAAGAATCCCATCATCCTTAATGAGCTGAAAGCCGTTGCTGATGAGAAAGGTTTTCCGGTCTATAACGTCGGTATGAGTGATGAGAACGATCATCATCTCACCTATATTCACCTGGGCATCATGGCGAGCATTCTGCTTAACGCTAAAGCCGTTGATTTTGTTGTTACCGGCTGCGGTACCGGGCAGGGCGCGCTGATGTCCCTGAACATCCATCCGGGTGTGATTTGCGGGTACTGCATCGATCCTGCGGATGCCTTCCTGTTTGCGCAAATCAACAACGGTAACGCGCTCTCTCTGCCGTTTGCGAAGGGCTTCGGCTGGGGGGCAGAACTGAACGTACGCTTTATCTTTGAGAAAGCCTTTACCGGACGCAATGGCGAAGGCTATCCACCAGAGCGTAAAGAGCCGCAGGTGCGTAACGCCGGGATCCTGAACCAGGTGAAAGCGGCGGTGGTGAAAGAAAACTATCTGGATACCCTGCGTGCAATCGATCCTGAGCTGGTTAAAACCGCCGTCTCGGGCCAGCGCTTCCAGCAGTGCTTCTTCGAGAACTGCCAGGACAAAGAGATTGAAGCCTTCGTGCGCGGTATTGTTGGCTGATTTACTTTGCCGGGCGGTGCGTTGCCTGCCCGGCAGATAGCGTTACTTTTTCGATGAGACCGCGCTGCCCGCATCTTTAGTCAGCCGCAGCGTGTCAACCATTCCCACCAGGCAGATCAGCGCGATTGCCACAAATGCCAGCCGGAAGCTCATTCCCGGCATACCGGCAATCCCCATCGCCTCACTGACTTTTTCCCCGATACGAATACCAATCGCCCCGAGCGTGATCCCAAGCCCCACGGCAAGCTGCGTTGCGGTTGAAAACAGAGTATTGGCATAGCTCATCTGCGCCGATGGCACATCCGCAAAAGCCAGCGTACTGATGGCTGTAAACTGAATCGAACGGAAAACGCCGCCCAGATAAAGGATCAGCATGATGAGCCACGCGGGCGTCTGCGGCGTAAGAAACGCGCAGGCCAGCAACGCCAGGACATTCAACGCACCGTTAATCAGCAACAGCCGCTTAAACCCCAGGCTGCGGATAAGCGGCGTCGTCGCCGGCTTAATGGTGAGATTGCCAACGAAAACCGCCAGCACCAGCAGGCCAGAATGGAACGCGTCCATGCCAAAGCCGACCTGGAACATCAGCGGTAACAGGAACGGAACCGCGCTGATGGAGGCGCGAAACAGCGATCCGCCGTACAGGGTGACGCGAAACGTCGACACCTGCATCGCATCGAGCCTGATCATCGGCCAGGTTGCCCGCTTAAAGTGACGCAGCGCCAGGCTTAAGGCGACGACACCGACGATAAACAGCGTGGCGGTTAATCCTGTTCGCAGAGGCTCTGCGCCCATCAACTCCATCGCATAAACCAGGCTCACCATGGCAAGGGTGGTGACAACAAAACCCGGTAAATCAAACGGTCGGCGCGTATCTTCATGCAGGTCTGGAATGATGCGCAGTGCCAGCAAAATGGCGATTATCCCCAGCGGCACGTTAATAAAGAAGATCCAGCGCCAGTCGGCATAGCTGGTAATGAACCCACCCAGCGGCGGGCCGATGATCGGCGCGACCAGCGCAGGCCACGTCAGGGTGGCGATTGCCGTGATGAGCTGATGTTTTGGCGTGGTGCGTAGCACGGCCAGGCGACCCACGGGCACCATCAGCGCGCCACCCATGCCCTGGAGGACGCGCATCGCAACGAACTGATCGAGCGTGGTGGACAGGCCGCACAATACCGAGGCCAGCGTGAAGATCGCCAGCGCGAGGGCAAACACTTTTCGCGCGCCGAAGCGGTCGGCGATCCAGCCGCTGGTGGGGATCAGCACGGCCAGGGTGATCAGATAGGCGCTGATGCCGATATTCAGATCCACCGCCTGGTCGCCGAAGCATTTTGCCATATCCGGCAACGCGGTGGCGATCACCGTCCCGTCCAGAAACTCCATAAAGAAAGCACCGGCCACCAGCAGCGCCGCAGGCGATAATCCACGGCTCTCTTTGCCGGATACGTTTTCACTCATTCTCTTCCTGCCCGCTCAAAAAATTTTATAAACATTTACTGGAATTTATAAGCCTGTAACGTGCGGATTTATCATGGCTTTTTTTAACAAACCAGCAGCACTGAGGGTTTAATAACCGTGATGCAGGTCACAAAATGGTTGATTTTTGTGATGGTGGTCATATTATAAGCGTATTGACAATAACACCTGCATAACACGTTACTGGAGCAACATAATGAAACTGCGCAAAATCCTGAAAAGCATGTGGGCAAACTACTGCACAACGTTTAAAGACGTCCCACCGGGTGCGATGTTCTGATAAAAAAACCTGCTTCGGCAGGTTTTTTTATGTCTGCGGACGACGAGAGGGAGATGGAAGGGCGTCTGTTTTGCTACTATGGCGGCCTTTGAATAAGGAGAACCCCATGTCACAAAACCTGAGCGCCGATCAGGAACTGGTATCTGACGTCGTCGCCTGCCAGCTGGTTATCAAACAAATCCTTGATGTGATTGACGTTATCGCGCCGGTTGAGGTACGCGAAAAGATGTCGACCCAACTGAAAAACATCGATTTCACCAACCATCCTGCTGCGGCGGACCCGGTTACGCTCCGCGCGATCCAGAAAGCGATTGCGCTGATTGAACTCCGCTTCACACCGCAGGGTGAGTCACACTAAAATAAACCGATGTTTTAAAATTAGAAACTCTTTTCTGCTTTTACGTCGAAGGGCGACAGAGCCTGTCGCCCGCAGAAGGATCAGAAGAACGTCTGCACCAGCAGATAGCTCACCACGCAGGCACAGCTGACACCAATCAGCCCCGGCAGAATAAAGCTGTGGTTGATGATGAATTTACCGATGCGGGTGGTGCCGGAGCGATCGAACCCGATACAGGCCAGATCGCTCGGATAGGTGGGCAGCACAAAGTAGCCGTAGGATGCCGGGAAGAAGGCCACCAGCATTTTCGGATCGATGCCCAGCATCAACCCCATCGGGGCGACCGCGGTCAAGGCCGCAGCCTGGCTGTTGACCAGTTTTGATACCAGGAACAGCACGATGGCATACGTCCAGGGATTACTTTTCACCACCCCCTCCAGCGCCATTTTCAGCTCGTCGAGATGCGCCTGAAAAAAGGTATCGCTCATCCACGCCACGCCAAACACCGAGAAAATCGCGACCATCCCCGCCTTAAATACCGCCCCGTTTGAAATGGCCGACGCATTCACCTTGCAGGTCATCAGCATGATGGCCCCGGCGATCAGCATCATCATTTGAATGACAAGGTTCATCGACAGGGCTGTCATTTTCCCTTTGATCTCAAACGCCGGACGCAGCTCGGGCAGCGCACCCAGCAGGACCACTACGGCAATCCCGGCGAAGAAGATCCACGTGGACCAGTAGGCCTGTTTCGGGAAACGTTGATCCATCAACGTCTCCGTTCCTCCATAGATAAACTCCCGCTGTTTCGGATCTTTTAGCTTTTCCTGAAATTCGGGATCGTCTGCGAGGTTTTTCCCGCGACGCAAGCTCCACAGTGCCGCAATGGCGACGCCAGACAGTGAGGCCGGTACGGAGACCGCAAGAATTTCAAGGATCCCCCACGCGTGGCCGATACCGTGCTGCGCACCAAGAATCGAGACCAGCGAAACGACGGCCACGGAAACGGGGGAGGCGGTGATCGCCATCTGAGATGCCACCGAGGCCACCGCCATCGGCCGTTCCGGGCGTATGCCTTTTTTCAGGGCGATATCCGCGATAATGGGAAACATGGTGTAGACGACGTGCCCGGTCCCGCACAGGAAGGTCAACATCCAGGTGGTAAACGGTGCGAGAAGGGTGATGTGCTGGGGATGTTTACGCAGCAGGCGCTCTGCAAACTGCATCATTACATTCAGGCCACCGGCGGTCTGTAGCGTGGCCGCACAGCCGATGACGGCGAGGATCGTGAGCATCACGTCAACCGGCGGTTTACCGGGTTGCAGACCAAAGACAAAACTCAAAACAAACAGGCCGATGCCGCTTATCAGCCCCAGGCCCATCCCGCCGAAGCGGGTGCCTATCAGCAGGCAGAGGATAATGACAATAAACTCAATGGTGATCATGATGCTCCCTCGTTAATGAATGTAATTAAATAAATCATTACACGATGTGTGGTTATTCATTGGGAGCAAGATCTGATTTGTTAAATGTCAGCAAAAGCAGGGAGTTGGTACCCACTCCCTGACGGGCTGATGGATCCCCAGTAATTTGAAAGCAAAAGCGATAACGTTGCCTTCAGAATAACTGAGGGCTTTCAGCGATGCCCTGGTCCGGCTGTAAATCGCTGAGGCGTTTCCTGTAGGCCGGGGCGAGGCGCAGGGATGCGCCGAGAGGGCGGGCTTTACAGGGATGTTACCTCCGCCCGTCCCCGATAAGCCGGAAGGAATAAGCCGAAGGTACCGCGAAGCGGCGATTTTCCGCCGGAAGCCCGGGTCGCCAGGGTGGTGGCGACTGAGCCACCCTGGCACGTTCACCGGTTATGCCGTGACAGAGTAGCAAGGAACATAAAGTGAACGGAATGACCACCAGAGCCGTATGTTCCCCCTCACCACAGCCCTCTCCCTCAAGGGAGAGGGGGCCGTCTGTGCAGGCATTATTTTGTGGGGAACTCTCAGCCCTGACGGGAGCGGGTGAAGGACTTAGTGGTGTTGCACGGTAGCAATGTCGAGAAGATGGCGGTCCGTCTGCTCCAGACAAATCCCCGCGCGTTTCGCGTTGCGGATTTCATCTGCGAGCGTCTTCAGCAGCATGCCATCCTGCTGCTGCTCTCTGTCCATATCACGTAAAAATTTGAGGGTAATGATGTCCCGTTGCGCTTTCGCTTCATCAGCCAGTTTGCTCAGCTTCGCACAGCGTTGCTCATACTCTTCGAGCGTTTTCTGGAAGAGATCTTCCAGAGAAGTGTAATTATCTTCAATCGTTTCAAGCTCTTTGACGGTAGGGTTTGCCCCGACAGCTTTCAAAAAGTTAAAGACGCGCATCATGTGCGTGACGTTACTTTGCGCCTGAGTACGAAAGAAGGTGGCAGTGCCGTTGAGGCTTTTTCTGGAACACCACGCGCTCAAATGCAGATGCAGATTGGAAGCATAAAACTCCAGGTTCATCTGGGCATTCAGTTTTTGCATCATCGTTTGGGTAGTCATTCTCATATCCTTATTGACTGCGGGACTTGATGTCCGCTACTTAACCTGACCCGGCAGGTATTGACGATTGAATGGCAGAAATAGATTTCTGCAAGGTAAAAAAACTCGAAAATTCACTTCCTGTGTTCGATTTAAATAAGCATACGCTTCTCTTCGACTTAAGAAAACTCTTAATTGGGCTGTGTTTACCATACATTACAAATTTAAATATAGCCCAGAATGGAAAGAGGGTTACGAGATTGTATTTTATGTAACTTGTTGATTTTACTGGGTTTAAAATCAATTTTGCTCATTTCTATCGTTTCAGGAAACGTTCTTTGGCGGGAAATTCTGTAAAAGTGTTAAATCAGAAATAATATCTGCAAATATATCCTGTTGTATCAAATTTGAGCTAAATCAATTTTCACTCAATATACGGTTCTGTGATCGCGACGCAAGATTGCTATCTGATAATCCGAGAAAATGAAACACTGTTTTACATCGTTTAATTCGTTGAGGTTTATGATGGCTAACGTTGCGGTGCTGCTGGCACCCGGTTTTGAAGAAGCAGAAGCGATTATCACGATTGATATTCTGCGGCGTTTACAGATTGAGGTGGAGACGCTGGCCTGCGCGGCGTCCCGTGCGGTAGTGAGTTACCACAATATCCCCATGGTGGCTGACAGTACGTTAACGGAGCGCATTAATACGCTGTATGACGCAGTCGTGTTGCCCGGTGGGCCGCAGGGGAGCGTCAATCTTGCGGCTAGCAAGCAGGTGCTCCGCTTTGTTTCCGCGCATGACGAGCACGGCAAACTCATCTGCCCAATCTGCTCTGCGGCCGCGCGGGTGCTGGGCGGTAACGGGCTACTGAAGGGGCGTCGCTACGTCTGTTCCGGCGATCTCTGGCAGAGCGTTGATGAGGGAGTATATGTGGATGCGCCGGTCGTTGAGGATAATAACCTCATCAGCGGCAAGGGGCTGGGGCACGCTTTTGACTTTGCGCTGACGCTCTCTGCTCGTCTGTTGGGTGACGACGCCCCCGTGCGCGATCATGCTGAACACATCTATTACCGCTGGTAATTTTTTCTGCCGGGCGCTAAGGCGTCCGGGTTACAGGGATTTCTTAGCTGACCTTATGGATAATCCTGCTTAACTCCTTTCCATTTGTAGGACAATTACGTCCTTTTTTATGTCATTTTTCGCTGAATTTATGTACGCAATTACTGTAATTCTGCGGTGTGATGTCGCTCTCTTATGGATGATTAATTTCCCGCTAAAACTATCTCCAGCAATAACGCTTATGACGAGGTAAGCGCTAATGCCTTGTTTTAAGTCCGATTAAATAAGTTGTTCGCCATTATTCCCTACAGATAAGAATGCTAAAGCTGGAGTTTACCATGCACAAATTTACTAAAGCGCTGGCGGCCATCGGCCTGGCTGCCGTTATGTCACAATCCGCTATCGCTGAAAATTTAAAGCTCGGTTTTCTGGTTAAACAGCCGGAAGAGCCGTGGTTCCAGACCGAATGGAAATTTGCTGATAAAGCCGGAAAAGATTTGGGATTTGAGGTAATTAAAATCGCCGTACCTGACGGTGAGAAAACGCTGAACGCCATTGATAGCCTGGCGGCCAGCGGCGCGAAAGGTTTCGTTATCTGTACGCCGGATCCAAAACTGGGGTCAGCGATTGCCGCGAAAGCGCGCGGTTACGACATGAAAGTGATTGCGGTGGACGATCAGTTCGTGAACGCCAAAGGTAAACCAATGGATACCGTTCCGCTGGTAATGATGGCGGCCACTAAAATCGGTGAGCGTCAGGGCCAGGAGCTCTACAAAGAGATGCAAAAACGCGGCTGGGATGTCAAAGAGACCGCCGTGATGGCCATTACCGCTGACGAGCTGGACACCGCCCGTCGTCGTACCACCGGGTCCATGGACGCCCTGAAAGCGGCTGGCTTCCCGGAAAAACAGATCTACAAAGTTCCGACCAAATCCAACGATATTCCGGGCGCCTTTGATGCGGCGAACTCCATGCTCGTCCAGCATCCGGAAGTGAAGCACTGGCTGGTGGTGGGGATGAACGACAACACCGTACTGGGCGGCGTGCGTGCAACGGAAGGCCAGGGCTTTAAAGCACCGGACGTGATCGGGATCGGCATCAACGGCGTTGACGCCGTGAGCGAACTGTCTAAAGCGCAGGCGACCGGCTTCTATGGCTCTCTGCTGCCAAGCCCGGATGTCCACGGTTATAAATCCAGCGAAATGCTCTACAACTGGGTGACTAAAGGGGTTGAGCCGCCGAAATTCACCGAAGTGACCGATGTGGTGCTGATCACCCGCGATAACTTCAAAGAGGAGCTGGCGAAAAAAGGACTGGGCGGTAAGTAATACGCTGTGATTGCGCCCCTCACTCACCGTGAGGGGCCAGACGTACACACTACAGGAATCACGGAGTCGTTATGCAACAGTCTGATCCGTATCTCTCTTTCCGCGGCATCGGTAAAACGTTCCCCGGTGTAAACGCGCTGACCGATATCAGCTTCGACTGCTATGCCGGCCAGGTTCACGCCCTGATGGGGGAGAATGGCGCGGGAAAATCCACGCTGCTAAAAATTCTCAGCGGCAACTACACGCCCACCACCGGCACGCTGGCTATTCGCGGCGAAGAGGTGGCCTTTGCCGACACCACGGCAGCGTTAAATGCGGGCGTCGCTATCATCTATCAGGAGCTGCATCTCATTCCTGAAATGACCGTGGCGGAGAACATCTATCTGGGCCAGCTTCCGCATAAAAGCGGCGTGGTCAACCGCTCGCTGCTCAACTATGAAGCGGGCTTGCAGCTCAAGCACCTTGGGCTGGATGTCGATCCGCAAACGCCCCTTAAGTATCTCTCCATCGGCCAGTGGCAGATGGTGGAAATTGCCAAAGCGCTGGCACGTAACGCCAAAATTATCGCTTTTGACGAGCCAACCAGTTCGCTCTCGGCGCGTGAAATAGAAAATCTCTTTCGCGTGATCCGCGAGCTGCGCAAAGAGGGCCGCATCATTCTGTACGTTTCTCACCGAATGGAAGAGATTTTTGCCTTAAGCGATGCCATCACCGTGTTTAAAGATGGCCGCTACGTGCGCACCTTCACCGATATGCAGCAGGTCAACCATGACCAACTGGTGCAGGCGATGGTCGGACGCGATCTGGGGGATATTTACCACTGGAAACCGCGCGAGTATGGCCCTGAGCGTCTGCGTCTGGATAACGTCAAAGCCCCGGGCGTGCGCACGCCCATTTCACTCTCGGTGCGCAGCGGCGAAATCGTCGGGCTGTTTGGCCTTGTGGGGGCAGGGCGCAGCGAGCTGATGAAAGGGCTGTTTGGCGGCACCCGAATAACCCAGGGCCAGGTTTTCGTCGACGGGAAAAAGGTCGATATTCAGAAGCCTGCGCAGGCGATTAACGCGGGGATTATGCTCTGCCCGGAGGATCGAAAGGCCGAGGGCATTATTCCGGTGCACTCGGTGCGCGACAACATCAACATCTCTGCCCGGCGCAAGTTCATCCGTGCGGGATGTCTGATTAACGACGGCTGGGAGGCGAGCAACGCGGATCACCATATCCGTTCGCTGAACATCAAAACCCCCGGGGCTGAACAGCTGATCATGAACCTGTCCGGCGGCAATCAGCAAAAAGCCATTCTGGGGCGCTGGCTGTCGGAAGATATGAAGGTCATTTTGCTGGATGAGCCAACGCGCGGTATCGACGTGGGGGCGAAACACGAAATCTATAACGTCATCTATGAACTGGCAAAACGCGGTGTGGCGGTCCTGTTCGCCTCCAGCGATCTGCCTGAGGTGCTGGGCGTCGCCGACCGCATTGTTGTGATGCGTGAAGGTGAAATTGCCGGTGAATTGCTGCATGAACAGGCGAATGAACAACAGGCGTTGAGTCTCGCCATGCCTAAAGTTAGCCAGGCTGTCGCCTGAGTAAGGAGTCAATGATGTCCTCTGTTACTACATCCGGAGCGCCGAAGTCGGCTTTCAGTTTTGGCCGCATCTGGGACCAGTACGGCATGCTGGTGGTCTTTGCTGCCCTGTTCGTCGCCTGCGCGATTTTTGTGCCGAATTTCGCCACGTTCATCAATATGAAGGGGCTGGGGCTGGCTATCTCCATGTCCGGCATGGTGGCCTGCGGAATGCTATTCTGCCTGGCCTCCGGCGATTTTGACCTGTCGGTTGCCTCGGTGATTGCCTGTGCTGGCGTCACCACTGCCGTGGTGATCAACATGACCGAAAGCCTGTGGATCGGCGTGCTGGCCGGGCTGCTGCTCGGCGTGCTGAGCGGCCTGGTGAACGGGTTTGTCATTGCGCGCCTGAAGATTAACGCCCTGATTACGACGCTGGCGACCATGCAAATCGTGCGCGGTCTGGCCTATATCATCTCCGACGGGAAAGCCGTGGGGATTGAAGACGAGCGTTTCTTCACGCTGGGCTATGCCAACTGGCTGGGTCTGCCTGCGCCAATCTGGCTGACGGTAGGCTGTTTGATCCTGTTCGGTTTCCTGCTTAACCGCACCACGTTTGGCCGTAACACGCTGGCGATTGGCGGCAATGAAGAGGCGGCGCGTCTGGCGGGTGTTCCGGTCGTACGGACCAAGATCATTATCTTCGTGCTTTCCGGGCTGGTATCGGCGGCGGCGGGGATTATTCTGGCGTCGCGTATGACCAGCGGCCAGCCAATGACCTCCATTGGTTATGAGCTAATCGTCATCTCAGCCTGCGTTTTAGGGGGCGTTTCCCTCAAGGGCGGCATCGGAAAAATCTCATATGTGGTGGCGGGGATCCTGATTCTGGGGACCGTGGAGAACGCCATGAACCTGCTTAATATTTCTCCGTTCTCTCAGTACGTCGTACGCGGCCTGATCCTGCTGGCAGCGGTGATCTTCGACCGTTACAAGCAAAAAGCGAAGCGTACCGTCTGATTTATTTTTAGCCATCAATATGCTCAACTATTAACCATAGTTGACCCCCTGACCGGCCCGCCAGTTTTGCTGACGGGCCGGTTGCCAAATGGCGAGCACCGTCACACTGTCTATACTTACATGGCTGTTTTGTTCACTGTAAGGAGGATTAGGGTGGCTGACTTGTTAACCGCACCGCCTGTACTGCCCGGAAAATTTGCTTTCTTTTTTGACCTCGACGGGACGCTCGCCGGGATTGAACCGCATCCGGATGACGTCGTTGTACCGGACACGGTGTTAGAGAATTTGCAGCAGCTCTCCCGACAGAACGAGGGGGCACTGGCATTGATTTCAGGGCGCTCAATGGCCGAGCTGGACGTGCTCGCCAGTCCTTATCACTTTCCGCTGGCCGGTGTGCACGGAGCGGAGCGCCGCGATATCCATGATCAACTGCATATAGTTTCACTCCCCGACACGCTGATTCAGGCGCTGCATACGCAACTCTCTTCGGCTCTGGAAATGCTTCCCGGCACGGAACTGGAAGCCAAAGGCATGGCCTTTGCGCTGCACTACCGTCAGGCGCCCCATCATGAGGCGGCGATCTTTGCGGTGGCAAGAAGCGTGGCGGAAGCCCATCCGGAGCTGGCGTTACAGCCGGGTAAATGTGTGGTCGAGATTAAACCGGCAGGAATTAATAAAGGCGCTGCCATTGCAGCGTTTATGGCGGAAGCGCCGTTCAAAGGGCGTACGCCAGTCTTTTTTGGGGATGACCTGACCGACGAGGCCGGGTTCAGGGTGGTAAACCAGGCCCAGGGCATGTCTGTTAAGGTTGGATCTGGTGAAACCATTGCCGGATGGCGGCTGGAAAATGTCGCCAGCGTCTGGCAGTGGATATCTGACGTCGCTAACCAGCAACAACAACAAATAGCGCAAAACAACGGGAGAAATCATTATGGGTCGCTTAGTCGTCGTCTCTAATCGCATCGCACCGCCGGATGATAAAAAAGCCAGTGCCGGTGGCCTGGCGGTCGGGGTATTAGGTGCCCTCAAAGCCGCAGGTGGTCTCTGGTTTGGCTGGAGCGGGGAAATCAGTAATGATGAGAAACCGCTAAAAAAGGTGTCACGGGGCAATATCACGTGGGCCTCCTTCGCCCTTAGTGAGAAGGACTACGATGAATATTATTCCGAGTTCTCAAACGCCGTGCTGTGGCCAGCGTTTCACTATCGTCTGGATCTGGTGAAATTCCAGCGTGAATCCTATGAAGGCTACATGCGCGTAAACGCGCTGCTGGCAGATAAACTGCTGCCGCTGATCGAAGATGACGATATTTTATGGATCCACGATTACCATCTGCTGCCCTTCGCCAGGGAGCTGCGTAAACGGGGTGTGAAGAACCGGATCGGCTTCTTCCTGCATATTCCGTTCCCGACCCCGGAGATCTTTACGGCGCTGCCGCAGCATGATGAAATTCTTGAAGCATTGTCTGATTACGACCTGCTCGGTTTCCAGACGGAAAATGACAGGCTTGCGTTCCTCGACAGCGTGTCGGGTAAAACCCGGCTGGTCACTCACGGCGGCAAATCTCACACCGCGTGGGGACGAAATTTCCATACCGAAGTCTACCCGATTGGTATTGAGCCAGACGAAATCGCCGAGCAGGCCTCTGGTCCGCTGCCGCCGAAGCTTGCCCAGCTCAAGGACGAACTCAAGCACGTTAAGAATATCTTTTCGGTTGAACGACTGGATTATTCCAAAGGGTTGCCGGAGCGATTCCTCGCTTATGAAACCCTGCTGGATAAATTCCCGCAGCATCACGGCAAGATCCGCTATACCCAGATAGCGCCGACCTCGCGCGGTGAGGTTCAGGCTTACCAGGATATTCGTCACCAGCTGGAGACCGAAGCAGGGCGCATCAACGGGCGCTATGGTCAGCTCGGCTGGACTCCACTTTTCTATCTGAATCAGCACTTTGAGCGCAAAATCCTGATGAAAGTGTTCCGCTATGCGGACGTCGGGCTGGTCACCCCGCTGCGCGACGGGATGAATCTGGTGGCAAAAGAGTATGTAGCAGCACAAGATCCTGCTGACCCGGGCGTGCTGGTGCTGTCCCAATTTGCTGGTGCGGCAAACGAGTTAACCTCGGCGCTGATTGTGAACCCTTACGATCGCGATGACGTGGCAAATGCCCTGAACCGCGCGTTAACCATGCCGCTTGCGGAACGTATTTCACGTCATTCAGAAATGATGGAGACCATCGTTAAGAATGATATCAACCGCTGGCAGGCGCGTTTTATTGACGATTTGCGCGCGATCCAGCCGCAAACTCAGGAAGGTGATCTGCAAAAAAAGATCGCGACCTTCCCTAAACTCGCCTGATTTTCTCCGGGGGCATTAATTGCCCCCGAGAGGCACCAGCAGGACATCCACCTGGCTTGACGAAACGATGGATTTTGCCGAGCATGCCGCCCGGGAAAAAAAGCTCTGGTTATGATTTCCGCAAATGACCAGGTCAACATTCTGTTTCTGACAAATGTCGAGAATATGTCCACTTAACTCGCCGGTGGCAATCACCGTCTGGTGGACAGGATATTTTGCCCGCTCAACCAGCTCGCGCAGAAATTGCTGCGTTTCCTCCTGAAGAACCTCACGAATATCTTCCAGCATTGGCGCTGCCAGTTGATTATACATTTCGGGTTCAGCTGCCAGGGTGATCAGACTTATGCGGGCATTATTCGGGCGGGCAATGGAAACGGCACGGGCGACGAGTTGATGACTTTCGGGGGAAACCGCAACAGAAACAAGAAGATGGGAGTAACTCATCACACACTCCTTTTATGTCAGAATGACACGTTTCTCAAGCTTTACCGCGAATCTGCCGCTTCTGCAAGAGGCACATGCGACAATAGTGTGAAGCTTATCATAATTATTCATTAATTATTCTTATAAGAAGAATAACGAAATGGGGACGCTAAATGAAAGTAATTAACAACTTAACGTAAATCACACATTTAGCCTTCCGTGCTGTTAAATCGCGTTAACCGATCGTCAACGCAAGCGTGATGGTTACCCATGGAAACTTTTTTCTCGAAAGGAAAACTTAAGCTGCTGTTTTTACTTAATTAACTCCGCCTCTTCTCTGGCGTTCGCGCCCGTTGTGACGCGAAAGGGCAGTGCTTCTTCGACGTAGCAATTTTCATACCCGATCCCCTCATCCCTCTGCATGAGTATTCGTTCCATAAGAATATAAACAAGCTTCAGTTGCTCAATAAATAGTCAAATTACAAGTCACGCTGATGGATTTATGGGTTACATTCGCGTAAATTATGTGACGTAGATCACATTTTTTTTAAATTCCAGGGGGGGCTGCATTGTATGTGTCAAAACTGACGAGTAGAGTTTGCGTCGAATTAGGAAAAATCTTAGTTATTTGTAAGAAAAGATAAAATGTGTAACCGACATTTTGGCCATGTTAACCGGTCACGCGCTTTACGACGTACAAACCTAAATTCAACTATGCATTTGGCCTTTTCTTTTTATACCGGGTGATTTCCCGGCGACATCACGGGGTGCGGTCTTTCCGCATAAAAATAATAGTTGGTTATTCGGGATGGGAAAAATGCATACATCCGAGTTGCTAAAACATATTTATGACATCAATTTGTCGTATTTATTGCTCGCGCAGCGTTTGATTAGTCAGGACAAACCGTCAGCGATGTTTCGTCTGGGTGTTAACGAAGAGATGGCAACCATGCTGGGTGGATTAACCCTCCCGCAAATGGTCAAGCTGGCTGAAACCAATCAACTTGTCTGCCAGTTCCGTTTTGATAACCCGCAGACCATTACGCGTCTGACTCAGGAATCCCGCGTGGACGATCTGCAACAGATCCACACTGGTATTCTTCTCTCCACCCGCCTGCTCAACGAAATCAGCCAGCCTGATGACGTAGCCCGGAAGAAAAGGGCTTAACAATGAGCGAAAAAAGCATTGTTCAGGAAGCCCGTGATATCCAGCTGGCGATGGAACTCATCACGCTCGGTGCGCGTTTACAAATGCTGGAAAGCGAGACGCAGCTGAGCCGTGGTCGTCTGATCAAGCTGTACAAAGAATTGCGTGGTAGCCCGCCGCCAAAAGGCATGCTGCCGTTTTCGACTGACTGGTTCATGACCTGGGAGCAGAACATTCATGCTTCCATGTTCTGTAACGCCTGGCAGTACCTGCTTAAAACGGGCTTATGCAGCGGCGTTGATGCCGTGATCAAAGCCTACAAACTTTACCTTGAGCAATGCCCGCAGCAGGAAGAGGGACCCCTGCTGGCGCTGACCCGCGCCTGGACGCTGGTGCGTTTTGTTGAAAGCGGAATGCTTGAATTGTCCCGCTGCAACTGCTGTGACGGCAATTTCATTACCCACGCGCACCAGCCTGCGGGCAGCTTCGCCTGTAGTTTGTGCCAGCCTCCATCCCGAGCCGTAAAAAGACGTAAACTTTCCCGGGATGCTGCCGATATTATTCCACAACTGCTGGATGAACAGATCGAACACGCTGTTTAACCCGAACCTGTGGGCAAGATTCCAGCAGCGGTAAGCGATTACCGCTGCTTTTTTTTACCCTGCGTTCAGGTCATGCGCTCGAAATGAACGTCCTGCCATAGTCACTAGCGGAAGGATGATGTCGTGCTTATCTTATTAGGTTACCTGGTAGTTCTCGGTACAGTTTTCGGCGGTTACATGATGACCGGCGGGCACCTTGGAGCACTCTATCAACCGGCTGAACTTGTCATCATCGGCGGTGCAGGGGTAGGGGCTTTTATCGTTGGTAACAACGGCAAATCGATCAAGGGCACGCTGAAGGCGATTCCGCTGCTGTTTCGTCGCTCGAAATACACCAAAAGCATGTATATGGATCTGCTGGCGCTGCTCTATCGCCTGATGGCGAAGTCACGTCAGCAGGGGATGTTCTCGCTGGAGCGGGACATCGAAAACCCGAAAGAGAGCGAAATTTTCGCCAGCTACCCGCGTATTCTGGCCGACGCGATGATGCTCGATTTTATCGTCGATTACCTGCGACTGATCATCAGCGGCAACATGAACACCTTCGAAATTGAAGCCCTGATGGACGAAGAGATCGAAACCCACGAGAGCGAGTCCGAAGTACCGGCCAACAGCCTGGCGCTGGTGGGCGACTCGCTTCCGGCGTTCGGCATCGTGGCGGCGGTCATGGGCGTTGTTCATGCCCTGGCCTCGGCGGATCGCCCGGCGGCTGAACTGGGGGCGCTGATTGCCCACGCGATGGTGGGGACGTTCCTCGGTATTTTACTGGCCTACGGCTTTATCTCCCCGCTGGCGAGCGTGCTGCGCCAGAAGAGCGCCGAAACAACCAAAATGATGCAGTGCGTGAAAATTACGCTGCTCTCTAACCTCAACGGTTATGCCCCACCGATTGCCGTCGAATTTGGTCGTAAGACGCTTTACTCCAGCGAACGTCCGTCGTTTATCGAACTGGAAGAGCACGTGCGTGCGGTGAAAAACCCTAACCAACAGACGACAACTGAGGACGCATGAAAAACCAGTCCCATCCGATCGTCATCGTAAAAAAGCGCAAGCATAAGGGGCACGGGCACGGTTCTCACGGCTCCTGGAAGATCGCGTACGCCGACTTTATGACCGCCATGATGGCCTTCTTTCTGGTGATGTGGCTAATCTCCATCTCCAGCCCGAAGGAGCTTATTCAGATTGCGGAATATTTCAGAACGCCGCTGGCGACGGCGGTTACCGGCGGGCCGCGCATTTCTAACAGCGACAGCCCGATCCCCGGCGGCGGTGACGATTACACCCAGCAGCAGGGCGAAGTGAAAAAACAGCCGAACATCGACGAACTGAAAAAACGGATGGAGCAGGCGCGTCTGAAAAAACTGCGCGGTGACCTGGATCAGCTGATTGAAGCAGACCCTAAGCTGCGCGCGCTGCGTCCGCACCTGAAAATTGACCTGGTACAGGAAGGGCTGCGTATTCAGATCATCGACAGCCAGAACCGGCCGATGTTTAAAACCGGCAGCGCCGACGTGGAGCCCTACATGCGCGATATTCTGCGTGCGATTGCACCGGTGCTGAACGGTATTCCAAACCGCATTAGCCTGTCCGGACACACGGATGATTTCCCGTACGCCACGGGAGAGAAAGGATACAGCAACTGGGAGCTTTCTGCCGATCGCGCCAACGCCTCGCGTCGCGAGCTGGTGGCGGGTGGGCTTGATGATGGCAAGGTCCTGCGCGTGGTCGGCATGGCTGCAACCATGCGCCTTACCGACCGCGGACCGGATGACGCCATCAACCGTCGTATCAGTCTTTTAGTGCTGAACCAGCAGGCGGAGCAGGCCATCCTGCATGAAAACGCCGAAAGTCAGAATGAGTCACTGGACGATTTAAAACAGCCTGGGGCCGTCCCTTCGGCTGCCGTTCCAACATCGCCACCAGCCAATCCGAGGTGATAGCGTGAGCATGGATATTACCGATTTTTACCAGACATTTTTTGATGAAGCCGACGAATTGTTGGCCGATATGGAGCAACATTTGCTGGATCTGGTGCCCGAGGCACCGGACTCAGAACAGCTCAATGCCATCTTCCGTGCGGCGCATTCCATTAAAGGCGGTGCCGGAACGTTTGGATTTACCATTTTGCAGGAAACCACCCATTTAATGGAAAACCTGCTGGATGAAGCACGACGCGGTGAGATGCAGCTCAATACCGACATTATCAACCTGTTTTTGGAAACGAAAGATATTATGCAGGAACAGCTCGACGCCTATAAAAGTTCGGCAGAGCCTGATGCCGCCAGCTTTGAATACATCTGCAACGCGCTGCGTCAGTTAGCGCTGGAAGCCAAAGGTGAGGCGTCTGCGCCCGCTGTCCCTGCGGCAAAACTGAGCGTTGTTGACGCCGTGGCCGAACCCGATACGGCGCCTGACGCGCCCGCAGGAAAACTGCGCGTGGTGCTGTCACGTCTGAAGGAGAACGAGGTCAACCTGCTGGAAGAGGAGCTGGGGAACCTGGCGACGCTCAGCAACGTGGTGAAGGGCAAAGACAGCCTGGCCGCGACGCTTGACGATGGAATTGGCCAGGATGACATCGTGGCGGTGCTCTGCTTCGTGATTGAAGCGGATCAGATTGCGTTTGAAACCGAGGCGGCGGCCGTTGAAGCGCCTGCTCCGGCAGAGAATACCCCTGCGGTAGTTGCCGCTGCCCCGGCCCTGAAAGCCGTGCCAAAAGAGACGGCCGCTCCGGCCCGCGGTGAAAAACCGGCGGCGCGTTCCAGCGAGTCCACGAGCATTCGCGTGGCGGTGGAGAAAGTGGATCAGCTGATCAACCTGGTGGGTGAACTGGTCATCACCCAGTCGATGCTGGCCCAGCGCTCCAACGAGCTGGACCCGGTGACCCATGGCGATCTCATCACCAGCATGGGCCAGTTACAACGTAACGCCCGCGATTTGCAGGAATCGGTGATGTCCATCCGCATGATGCCGATGGAATATGTCTTCAGCCGCTTCCCGCGCCTGGTGCGCGACTTGGCCGGCAAGCTCAACAAACAGATCGAACTCACGCTGATGGGCAGCTCCACCGAGCTGGACAAGAGCCTGATTGAACGCATTATCGATCCGTTAACGCACCTGGTGCGTAACAGCCTCGACCACGGCATCGAGCTGCCGGAAAACCGCGTAGCAGCTGGAAAATCGCCCGTGGGCAACCTGATCCTGTCAGCGGAACATCAGGGCGGCAACATCTGCATCGAAGTGACCGATGATGGCGCCGGCCTGAACCGCGAGCGCATTCTGGCGAAGGCGATTTCGCAGGGAATGGCGGTTAACGAAAACATGACCGACGAAGAAGTGGGCATGTTGATTTTTGCCCCGGGCTTCTCAACCGCAGAGCAGGTCACCGACGTTTCCGGCCGCGGCGTGGGCATGGACGTGGTGAAACGTAACATTCAGGAGATGGGCGGTCACGTTGAGATCCAGTCTAAGCAGGGCGCGGGCACCACGATTCGTATCCTGTTGCCGCTGACACTGGCCATTCTTGACGGCATGTCCGTTAAAGTGGCGGACGAAGTCTTTATTCTGCCGCTGAACGCGGTGATGGAGTCCCTCCAGCCGCGTGAAGAAGATCTGCATCCGCTGGCGGGCGGCGAGCGCGTGCTCGAAGTGCGCGGCGAGTACCTGCCGCTGGTGGAACTGTGGAAAGTGTTTGAAGTGGACGGGGCAAAAACCGAGGCCACGCAGGGTATCGTTGTGATCCTGCAAAGCGCCGGACGCCGCTACGCGCTGCTGGTCGATCAGCTGATTGGTCAGCATCAGGTGGTGGTTAAGAACCTGGAAAGTAACTACCGCAAAGTGCCGGGGATCTCTGCTGCCACCATCCTGGGTGATGGTAGCGTCGCGCTGATCGTCGATGTATCGGCACTTCAGGGATTAAATCGTGAACAACGTGTGGCGAACACAGCCGCCTGATTAAGTAAAAGGTAATAACATGACCGGTATGAGTAACGTAACGAAACTGGCGGGCGAGCCATCTGGACAGGAATTCCTGGTTTTCACTTTAGGGGATGAAGAGTACGGTATCGACATCCTGAAAGTGCAGGAAATTCGCGGTTACGACCAGGTAACGCGCATTGCGAACACGCCAGCGTTTATCAAGGGTGTGACCAACCTGCGCGGTGTGATTGTGCCTATCGTGGACCTGCGCGTGAAGTTTAGCCAGGGCGATGTGGAGTACAACGATAACACGGTGGTGATCGTCCTGAATCTGGGGCAGCGCGTGGTGGGGATCGTGGTGGATGGCGTGTCTGATGTGCTGTCGCTGACCGCCGATCAAATCCGTCCTGCGCCGGAGTTTGCGGTCACGCTGTCGACGGAATACCTGACGGGGCTGGGTGCGCTCGGCGAGCGTATGCTGATTCTGGTGAATATTGAGAAGCTGCTGAACAGCGAAGAGATGGCGCTGCTGGATATTGCGGCGAATCACGTGGCATAAAATAAAGCCGGGTGGCGGCTTCGCCTTACCCGGCCTACAAATGGCTCGAACACGTAGGCCGGGTAAGCGTCAGCGCCACCCGGCTCTTTTGTATCCTTACGCCTCCTGCTCCACCAGCGCTGATTCCGCTTCCCGCGCCCCTTCATTCTGCGACAGCATCGCCGTCGCAATCCCGTTCCCCAGCACGTTAATGGCCGATCGTCCCATATCCAGGAAATGGTCAATCCCCATCAGCAGCAAGATCCCGGCCACCGGAATGTTAAAGCTCGGAATAGTTGCCGCCAGCACCACCAGCGACGAGCGCGGTACGCCCGCAATCCCTTTCGAGGCCAGCATCAACGTTAACATTAGCACCGTCACCTCGGTGAAACTCAGGTGAATGTTGTATGCCTGGGCGATAAACATCGAGGCGAACGAGCAGTACACCATGGAGCCGACCAGGTTAAACGAGTAGCCGATCGGCAGGACGAAAGAGGCGATATTACGTGAACAGCCGAAGCGCGCTAACTGCTCCAGCGTTTTCGGGTATGCCGCTTCTGAGCTGCTGGTGGTAAACGCGACCAGCACCGGATCTTTCAGCATCGCCACCAGACGGAAAATCTCTTTTTTCAGTACCATGTAACCTACCGCCAGCAATACCAGACAGGTCAGAAGGATCGCCACATAGTAACCGCCAATAAACGAGGCATAGTTCAGCAAAATGCCCAGACCCTGAGTGGCAATCACGGACGAAATCGCGGCAAAAATGGCCAGCGGCGCAACGTACATCACGTAGCCCGTCACTTTCAGCATAATGTGGGAGACCACATCCAGCGCCGCCACCAGCGGGGCGTTGAATTTCTGACCTAATGACGCGCCGCCAATGCCGAAGAACATCGAGAAGACCACAATTTGCAGGATCTCATTGTTCGCCATCGCGCCGGCAATGCTGGTTGGAATAGTGTGTGACAGGAAGGCTTTCAGCGACATCCCGCTAACGGCCAGGCCGGTATCAACCGTCTCTGTCGGAATGCTCAGGTTCAGACCGCTGCCGGGTTGTTCAAGGGTAACAATAAACAGCCCCACCAGAATGGAAAGTACGGATGAACTGATAAACCACACCATCGCTTTACCCCCGACGCGCCCAATCGTCGACGTTTCACCCAGCTTCATAATGCCCACCGTCAGGGTGCTGAACACCAGCGGGGCAATCACCATCTTAATCAGCCGCAGGAAAATATCGGTCAGCAGGGTGATGTTCTCCGACCAGGCCTGTATCGCGTCGGGCGAAGCATACTCATGGATTGCCGCACCTGAAAGAATACCCGCCAGCATGAAAATCACGATGAAGAGCGTGAGTTTGTTTGCACTTGCCACAAAAAGATCCTCTATGCGCTAAAAGAGTTTCCTGCGTCAATGCATACAAAATTTTTATTTAAGCGCAGGAAAATATTCGGGGCATAAATTGAAGTAAAGCTGCGTGAGTTACAACTTGTTTTTAATTTTTATGAAATTCGTTGTTTTTACGATGACGATATATTGTGACGAAGATCACATTACAGGCGATATATCCTCAAATTAAGCAAGAATAATGCCCGTTTTATTTTGCTAACTCTTTGTAATGTTTGTTAATAGTCTGTTAATTGGAGGGCGGGTGTCTCACCTTCGCTGAAAGTGGTTGAAGCGTGAACCATAAACTAAATTCTCAGTAACCGCGCCGGGGAATGTTTAAGCGGGGCTAACATACTGAACAGTATGAATAAAATAGGGCAAGCGAACCATTATTTCTTCTGGAGGGTGGTAAATGAAAAGAACACTTCTTTTTATCTGCGCGGGTACACTGCTGACGGCGGCGACTGTCGGTCAGGCGCTGGCAGTCACCAGTAGCGGTACTATCGGGGCGACGCTGACGTTGACGAACGGTTGTTTGATCAACGGCTCGCCAACGCAAAACGGCATTAACTTCGGGACACTCGATTTCGGGACCCATCCTGCGACATTCTCCACCCTGACAACCCAGTTAACCGGGGCCAGCGGCGGAAACACCTTTACCATTCAATGTACCACTGCCAGTTACACGGTGGCGATCACCGGCAACACCAACGCGACCGCACCCGGAACCGTTGTCGGCACTCCCGGCACACCCGCCCGCTATCTGGTGAACACCGCCAATGCGGCACAGGGCGTGGCATACAGCCTCTATAGCGACAGCGGGTACAACAACGTGATCGCTAACAACGCCGCGTTGCCCGTTGCCTCCACGGCGGGCGGGGTGGACAGCTATACCCTCTACGGACGCATAACGGGCGGCGGCAATAGCGTAACGGTTGTACCGGGAACCTATACCGACACGATTAACGTCAGCGTCACCTACTGATTCAGCCATGAAGGCATTGTGTTTATGTCTGCGCGAAAGCGCAGAGGGCGCCGTGCACCCTTTTTTGGCCCTGCTCGTCGGGCTGATGATGAACTGCGACGCCAGAGCGGTGACCTCCCAGTCCTTCAGGGTGAGCGCGACGGTAGTACCAGGGTGCTCGGTGAGTACCGGCACGGGGGGGCGCTTTGGGACGCTGGATTTTGGAACCCGTAACGGCGTGGACAACACGCCGGTCAGCACCAGCTTTGTCGCCGACGGCGCGTTGTCCATCGCCTGCACGCCGGGCGTGGCGCTGAGCATGAGCATTGACGGCGGCCAGAATTACAGCTCGGTGCGACGGATGACGCGTTCAGGTGGGACCGAAGTTGTTGGTTACCGGCTCTACAGCAGCAGCTCTCTGGCGGCGAACAGCGAAATTGGGGTTAACCAGGCCATACCGATTACCTATACCAACAGCAATAACATCGCGCTGCCTCTTTTTGGCGTCGCGCTCCTGACGGGGTTTAGCCTGCCGGGAACATATTCAGATCAACTCACCGTGACCTTGTCATGGTAGGAAAGGGAGAACATCGATGAAGCCATTTTTCAGACGATCAGGCCTGGTGGGTCTGTTGGGGGCAACGGCTCTGGCAGCGGGCCAGGCGCAGGCAGCGGCAACCATTCTTTTGTGGCCCATCGATCCGTGGCTTTCGGCAGAGGCCAGAGCAACTGAATTGTGGATCCAGAATCAGGGCAACAGCGCCACGACAATGCAGGTGCGTATTGTGCGCTGGAAGCAGGAGGGCGGATATGAGCGTTACACCGCCCAGCAGGATGTGGTTGCCAGCCCGCTGATCGTGACCATCGCCAAAGGCAGTAAACAGCTTATTCGCCTGATCAAGCAGGGGACGATCCCGTCGGGGGTTGAGCAGGCCTACCGCATTATTGTGGATGAAATTCCCCAGCCGGATGCCAAAGCGGAACCGTCCATGGGCCTCAAACTGCAAATGCGCTATTCCATTCCCTTATTTGTTTATGGGCAGGGGATCCCCACCCTCAACGAAGGGGCGCACCACGCGCTGGCGAATACTCAACAGCTGAGCTGGCGGGTCGTTCAGGAAGGGGGGAAACCCGCGCTTCAGGTCCGTAATCAGGGGGATGTGCACGTCCGGCTCAGCCAGGTTGCGGTTGAGCAGGGCGGGCAAAAACGCACGGTTGCCGAGGGGCTGCTGGGTTATGTGCTGCCAGGCAGCACCCGAAGCTGGCCGCTTCCGGCTGGGATTTATCAGCCGAACCGGATGAGCGCGCAAATTAATGCCAGGGATACGCAATGGCAATCGACGCCCGTCAACTGAAACCGGCGATGATGATCCTGCTTTGCGTCAGTACCAGCGCCTTTGCCGAAACCGGCGACGACAGTTTACCGCCGCCGCCGGATGCACGGACGATAAACGGCGAAGCAGTATTCCAGCTCGCCCTGGTGCTGAACCACTATGACACGGGTCTGGTGGTGCCGGTGACGCAGCGTGAGGGCGCCTGGTTTATTTCGGGCGCGGATTTGCTCCGCGCCGGGCTGCCGCCCGCGCATGTGCCAGCCGGAGAGGTGAATCTCTCGACGCTTACGTCGGTACGCGCAGAGTACGACAGTACGGCCCAGCGCCTGTTGCTGACGGTCCCCCGGGACTGGGTCGCGGCGCGGATCACGCCGTTCAGCGAACAGAGCATGCAAAGCAAACCGCACTATGGCCGCGGCGCGCTGCTCAATTACGACGTTTATACCAACCATTCCGAACACACGGGCGGCCAGGCGTCGGTCTGGCACGAGTTTCGCTATTTCAATGAGGATTATTCATTTTCATCGACGGGTTACGCCCGGCAGAATTTCACCGGTAACAGCGGACAGCAGGAAGGGTACGTGCGTTATGACTCTACGTTACTGATCACCAACGAAGAGGATGCCACCACCTGGTCCGCCGGGGACGTCATCAGCGATGCGCTGAGCTGGAGCACCAGCGTGCGCATGGGCGGGATCAGCTACGGGCGCGACTTCTCCCTGCGTCCGGATCTGGTGACCTGGCCACTGCCCGCGTTTTCCGGCGAGGCGGCCGTCCCGACCTCGGTCGATCTCTTTATTAATGGCTACCGTTCCGGCTCCACCCGCCTTCAGCCGGGGCCGTTTACCCTCACCAATCTGCCGTATATCAACGGTGCCGGGGATGCGGTACTGGTTACCACGGATGCGCTGGGACGTCAGGTGAGTACCACGTTGCCGTTTTATGTCAGCAGCGATCTGCTTAAGCAGGGGTTAAGCGACGGCGCCGTGACGCTGGGCAGCCTGCGGCGTAACTACGGTATTGAGAATTTTGACTATGGCCCGGCGGCGGGCAGCGGATCGTACCGCTACGGGGTGACCGACTGGCTGACGCTGGAGGGGCATGCGGAAGGGGCGGAGTCGCTGGCGCTTGGCGGCGCGGGCACGGTGCTGAAGCTTGGGCGTTTTGGCGTGGTCAATACCTCGTGGACCCAAAGCCGCATGCGCGGCGATAGCGGCGGCCAGATAAACTGGGGCTATCAGTACAACACCAGCGAGTTTAGCGTAGCGACCCAGCATACCCGGCGCGACCGTGGCTTCGGCAACCTCGCTCTGTACGATCAGCCCACCGTTTATGATGAAAATGATAACCCCGTTGCCAGCCTGAGCCGCAATACCGACCAGTATTCCTTAACCTTTAACCTCGGCGGATACGGCAATATCGGCGCGGCGTGGATCGGCGTTGAGAGTTTTGACAGCCAGAAAACTGAACTGCTCAACCTCTCCTGGAGCCGTAATCTGTGGGGCTCAAGCAGTATTTATCTGGCTGCCAGCCGTGACCAGCAGCGAGGCGACTGGACGGTTGCGCTGTCGTTGCAGGTTCCCCTCGGCGAACGTGACAGCGCCGCCGTCACCTTTGAAAACACCCCTGACGCAGGCAGCACTCAACGCATTAACTACAACCACTCGATGCCTTCAGACGGCGGCTTTAGCTGGAACATGGCCTGGGCCAACCAGTCGCGGTCGAGTAACTATCAGCAGGCCACGCTCGGCTGGCGGAATAACAACGTGGAGCTACAGGGCGGCGGCTACGGTGAGAAGGGCATGATGACCTGGTGGGGCGAGGCGATGGGCTCTGTCGTGCTGATGGACGGTGAGCTGTTTGCGGCGAACAAAATCAACGATGCGTTTGTGGTGATCAGCACCGATGGACATCCGGATGTTCCCGTCAGCTACGAAAACCAGCCGGTCGGAAAAACCAATAACAAAGGCTATCTGCTGGTGAGCGGCGTTTCCGCCTATTACCCGGCAAGTTACCGCATTGATACCCTGAACTTACCTGCGGATACCCGGCTGAAAGAGACCGAGCGTCGGGTGGCGATTCGTCGGCATAACGGTTATCTGGTGGATTTCCCGATGGAGCAGGAGCGGGTTGCCAGCGTGATCCTGCACGATGCGCAGGGCAATGCGATCCCGGTAGGAAGCCAGGTCAGACGCGCGTCCCGCAGCAGCGCGGTTGTCGGCTACGACGGCCTCGCCTGGCTGGAAAACCTCAACGACGTGAATCCGCTCGAGGTTACCACCCCGGAGGGTAAACGCTGTACGGCAACGCTGACCGTTGGCGCAAACCCTGAACATAAGCTGCAAACCTACGGTCCGCTGACCTGTCGGGAGGCGCCGTGAGACGCCTGTTAATCGCGCTCCTGCTGCTGTGCTCCGGCGGCAGCTGGGCGGCCTGTACCGTCAGTACGGTGAATGCCTCGTTTGGCAGCGTCACCTCGTTCGCACTCAGCGGCACCGGGGAAGTGGAAACGACGGGCACGCTGGTGGTGACCTGCGATACCGTTCTCAACCTGTTAACCAACGACTCGGTGACGCTGAATTACACCTCGGCATCCGTCTTCGGGAATAGCCGGGCGACCATGAAGCGTACGGACAACGCGGCTATTACCGATGTCATCCCTGCGCGGCTGTGCGGGGCGTCCGGCTGCGGCGGAAACAGTGAAATACAAATCAGCAAAGCCTATACCTGGAGCGGAAACACGCTGCTCGGGCTGCTGGGTTCAAGGCGCTACAACATTCCCCTTTATTTCCGGACCGTAATGGGGCAGAACGTCACCGCCGGGCCGTATCAGGTGTTGTTAACGTTCAGCATTAACTACAATGTGTGCGCCGTTGGCGCGGTCGGGGCGTGCCTGACCCCGCAAACCGGCACGGCAACCACCTCGATCCTCCTCAACATGACCGTCACCAACGATTGCAGCACCATGACCACGCCGGACGTGAATTTTAACAGCGCGCCGCTGGTGCAAAATTTTCCCACTGTTTCACAGTCGGTCGCCGTCACCTGCACCAAGGGCAGCACCTACACCATAGGCATTAATAATGGGGCAAACGCCCTGAACAACGTGCGTCGTATGGTCAGCGGCAGCAACTTCATGAGTTACGACATCTATAAAGAGGCGACCAGCAACCGCTGGGGCGGCAGCGGCAGCGAGCGCTGGGCCAGCGCCAGCTCATCGCAGGTCAGTACGGACGGGCTTTTACGTACCTACAACTATACCGCCAAAGTTCTGACCAGCCAGGCCACGCCGCCTGCCGGAACCTACACCGACACGCTGATTGTCGACGTCGCATTCTGACTCCCGCGCTTTTCCCTTTCGCAAATGTAAAGTTCCTGTGGCCTGTGCCGATAACACCGTTAATAAATCTATGAGAAGGTGTTGTATGTTGAACCGTATCCGCGTTGTCACAATGCTTATGATGGTGCTGGTCATTTTCGCACTTCTTCAGCTTATTTCTGGCGGCCTCTTTTTCTCGTCGTTAAAACAGAACCAGGACAGCTTCGCGGCCTCGAACGATTTGCGAATGCAGCAAAGCGAACTGACCACGACCTGGGATCTGATGTTGCAGACGCGTATCAACCTGAGCCGCTCGTCTGCCCGCATGATGATGGACCCGAATAACCAACAGAGCAGCGCAAAAACGGAACTGCTGAAGAATGCGCGCGCCACGCTGGCAGACGCGGCGAAACATTACGACGCCTTCAAAAAAATCGCCCCTCAGCCAGCAATGGCGCAGGCGAGCGCGAACATAGATGAAAAATATCAGGCCTACTTCGCCGGCCTCACGGAGCTGGTACAGTTCCTGGAGCAGGGCAATATGGACGCCTATTTCGCGCAGCCGACCCAGGGAATGCAGAACGCCCTCGGCGCGGCGCTCGGCGAGTACGCCAAAGCCAGCGGCGAACTTTATCACTCCGCCTTTACGCAAAGCCAGAACGACTACCGTTTCGCGAAATGGCAGATGGCGGTTCTCGCCCTCGCGCTGGTCATCGTGCTGGTGGCCGTGTGGTACGGCATTCGTCATATCCTGCTTAACCCGCTTGGCCGCGTCATTGCCCATATCCGTGATATTGGCCGGGGCGATCTCACGAAAACGCTGACCGTTTCTGGCCGCAATGAGATCACCGAGCTGGCAACCAGCGTCGACCATATGCAGCGTTCGCTGATTGATACCGTCGCCAACGTGCGCGAGGGGGCGGATGCCATCTATACCGGCACGAGTGAAATCGCGATGGGCAACAACGATCTCTCGTCCCGTACCGAACAGCAGGCATCCGCTCTGGAAGAGACGGCGGCCAGCATGGAGCAGCTCACCGCGACCGTGAAGCAGAATGCCGACAATGCCCGCCAGGCGTCGCAGCTTGCAGAAAGCGCGTCCGACACCGCCCAGCGCGGCGGTCGGGTGGTCGACGGCGTGGTGAAAACCATGCATGACATTGCCGACAGCTCGAAGAAAATCGCCGACATCATCAGCGTAATCGACGGTATCGCCTTCCAGACCAATATCCTGGCGCTGAACGCGGCCGTTGAAGCGGCGCGTGCGGGCGAGCAGGGGCGCGGGTTTGCCGTGGTCGCCGGCGAAGTGCGTAACCTCGCCAGCCGCAGCGCCAATGCGGCGAAAGAGATCAAAGCCCTGATTGAAGACTCTGTTTCACGCGTGGATACCGGCTCGGTGCTGGTGGAAAGTGCGGGTGAAACCATGAATGACATCGTGAATGCCGTGACGCGCGTGACGGACATCATGGGTGAAATCGCCTCTGCATCGGATGAGCAGAGTCGTGGTATTGACCAGGTCGCCCTGGCGGTATCGGAAATGGATCGTGTGACGCAGCAAAACGCCGCCCTGGTGCAGGAGTCCGCTGCCGCGGCCGCTGCGCTGGAGGACCAGGCGAGCCGCCTGAAAATGGCCGTCTCGGCGTTCCGTCTTACTTCAAAAACGACAAATACGGTCAGCTCGCGGTCGGCGTACAGCGAAGCAACCCCGGCACCCGTGACAACACGTACGCGCGCAGCGGTGACCGGACAAGATGAAAACTGGGAAACATTTTGACTGACAATTAAACCGCGGCTGCTTGCCGCTTGATGGGAGCGTGGATGTTAAATCGTATTCGTATCTCGACCACACTGTTTTTGATTCTGATCCTGTGTGGGGTTTTGCAGGTTGGCAGTAACGGGTTGTCTTTCTGGGCGTTTCGCGATGGCTATCAGAATTTGCAGGAAGTTGAGACGAGTAATCAGCAGCGCTCCGCACTGGCACAAACGCGTGCCGTGCTGTTGCAGGCAAGCACGGCGCTGAACAAAGCAGGGACGTTAACCGCGCTGAGCTATCCGCCGGAGGATATTAAGGCGCTGATGGTCGTGGCCCGCAGCAGCCTGAAGCAGGCCGACGCGCAGTTTAAGGCCTTTACGGCGCAGGAGGCGGTCAGTGAGAAAGAGAAAGCGCTGAAAGTCGCCATGAAAAAGACCTTTGATGTGTGGTACGGCGATCTCGACCATCAGGCGACGTGGCTGGAGAACAACCAGCTTTCTGACTTCCTGACCGCGCCGGTGCAGGCGTCTCAGGCGGCGTTCGACGGCAGCTTTAACGCCTGGCAGCAGGATATTAACCAGTTTGTGGCGCGTGCCGGTGCGGACAGCCGTACCAGCTACCGCATGTCAGGGGCGATTTTCCTGACCATGGTGATCCTGGCCGCCCTGCTGACCGGCGGCTCGCTGTGGTGGTCGCGCAAAATGATCGTCCAGCCGCTGGCCATCGTCAGCAGCCACTTCGACAGTATGGCGAAGGGCGATCTGGCGCGTCCGGTGGCCGTGTATGGCAGGAATGAAATATCAGCGATTTTCGCCAGCCTGAAGGCGATGCAGGGGTCGCTGCGGGAAACGGTAAGCAACGTTCGCCAGGGCAGTTACGCCATGCATACCGGGATCTCCGAGATTGCGGCAGGCAATAACGATCTCTCATCCCGCACCGAACAGCAGGCGGCATCGCTGGCGCAGACGGCGGCCAGCATGGAGCAACTGACCGCGACGGTAAGCCAGAACGCCGATAACGCGCGTCAGGCGTCCGACTTGTCAAAACAGGCGGCGATGACGGCGAAACGTGGGGGCGATCAGGCCTCTCACGTCGCCAGCACGATGCAGGAGATTGCCGCCAGCTCGCAGAAAATTGGCGACATTATCAGCGTCATCGACGGTATCGCGTTCCAGACCAATATTCTGGCGCTGAACGCGGCCGTTGAAGCGGCGCGTGCCGGGGAGCAGGGGCGCGGGTTCGCGGTGGTTGCCGGTGAAGTCCGAAACCTCGCCAGCCGCAGCGCCAATGCGGCGAAAGAGATCAAAGGGCTGATAGAAGAGTCGGTCTCCCGCGTTCAGCAGGGCTCCGCGCTGGTGGATACCGCCGCGCAGACCATGCACGAGATTGTCACCTCCGTGACGCGGGTTAACGACATTATGGGCGAGATTGCCTCGGCGTCTGATGAACAACGCCGTGGTATTGAGCAGGTGGCGCAGGCCGTTACACAGATGGATCAGGTTACGCAGCAGAACGCCTCACTGGTGGAAGAGGCGGCGGCGGCTACCGATCAGCTGGCAAACCAGGCGGATCACCTTACCGGGTTGGTCGCCGTATTTAATGTGAAAGAGCACGTTGAAGCAGTAACAGAAGTCGGACGGTCACAGGCCGTGCCCGTTGTATCCTGAATGTGATTAAGAAGGCGCTATGACATCACCCATGCCCTCAGGGCAAACGTCATTATTGTTGCAGATGACACAGCGCCTCGCGCTGTCCGACGCGCATTTTCGTCGGATATGTCAGTTAATCTACCAGCGTGCGGGGATCGTGCTTGCGGACCATAAGCGAGACATGGTCTACAACCGGCTGGTGCGGCGCTTGCGTACGCTGGGGCTGGATGATTTTGGCCGCTATCTGAGCATGCTCGAAGCGAACCAGAACAGCGCCGAATGGCAGGCATTTATCAACTCATTAACCACCAACCTGACCGCGTTTTTCCGCGAGGCGCATCACTTCCCGGTGCTGGCGGAACACGCCCGTCGCCGTAGCGGAGAGTATCGCGTCTGGAGCGCGGCGGCCTCTACCGGGGAAGAACCGTACTCGCTGGCCATCACCCTGGCGGACACCCTGGGCATGGTGCCGGGCCGCTGGAAAGTGTACGCCAGCGACATCGATACCGAAGTGCTGGAAAAAGCCCGTAACGGCGTTTATCGCCAGGATGAGCTTAAAACGCTGTCTCCTCAGCAGCTACAGCGTTACTTCATGCGCGGTACCGGCCCGCATGAAGGACTGGTGCGCGTACGCCAGGAGCTGGCGAACTGCGTGGAATTTGCTCCCGTTAATTTACTGGATAAGCAGTACAACGTGCCGGGGCCATTCGACGCCATTTTTTGCCGTAACGTGATGATCTATTTTGATAAAACGACGCAACAGGACATCCTGCGTCGCTTTGTTCCGTTGCTCAAGCCTGACGGTTTACTGTTTGCCGGGCACTCGGAAAACTTCAGCAACCTCGTGCGTGAGTTTAGCCTGCGTGGGCAAACGGTATATGCGCTGAGTAAGGAAAAAGCATGAGTAAAATCAGGGTATTGTCTGTCGATGATTCGGCGCTGATGCGTCAGATCATGACCGAAATCATCAATAGCCACAGCGATATGGAGATGGTGGCGACAGCACCCGATCCGCTGGTCGCGCGGGATTTAATCAAAAAATATAACCCCGACGTGCTGACGCTGGATGTTGAAATGCCGCGCATGGATGGCATCGATTTCCTGGAAAAATTAATGCGCCTGCGCCCGATGCCGGTGGTGATGGTGTCATCTCTGACCGGTAAAGGTTCAGAAATCACCCTGCGCGCGCTGGAGCTGGGGGCGGTGGATTTTGTCACCAAGCCGCAGCTCGGCATTCGCGAGGGGATGCTGGCGTACAGCGAGATGATCGCCGAGAAAATCCGTACCGCGTCGCGCGCAAAACTCGCGGCCCACAAGCCGATGGCAGCTCCGGCAACCCTGAAGGCAGGGCCGTTACTCAGCTCGGAAAAGTTGCTGGTCATTGGGGCGTCAACCGGAGGAACAGAGGCAATTCGCCATGTACTCCAGCCATTGCCGCTCTCAAGCCCGGGTATCCTGATCACGCAACATATGCCGCCAGGGTTTACCCGTTCGTTCGCGGAGCGCCTGAATAAGCTGTGCCAGATCAGCGTGAAAGAGGCGGAAGACGGCGAGCGCGTGCTGCCGGGTCACGCCTATATCGCCCCGGGTGACAAGCACATGGAGCTGGCGCGCAGCGGGGCGAACTATCAAATCAAAATTCATGACGGGCCGCCGGTTAACCGGCACCGTCCGTCGGTGGATGTGCTGTTTCATTCGGTGGCGAAACATGCGGGGCGCAACGCCGTTGGGGTGATCCTGACGGGAATGGGCAACGACGGCGCCGCCGGAATGCTTGCGATGCACCAGGCTGGCGCCTGGACGATTGCGCAGAATGAAGCAAGTTGTGTGGTGTTCGGCATGCCGCGCGAGGCCATCAATATGGGTGGCGTAAGCGAAGTGGTCGATCTTAGCCAGGTAAGCCAGCAGATGCTGGCGAAAATCAGTGCCGGACAGGCAATACGTATTTGACTCAGGAGTATTATTTTATGGCGGATAAAGAGCTTAAGTTTTTGGTTGTGGATGACTTTTCCACCATGCGTCGCATTGTGCGCAACCTGCTGAAAGAGCTGGGCTTCAACAATGTTGAAGAAGCAGAAGACGGGGTGGATGCGCTGAACAAACTCCAGGCTGGCGGGTTTGGTTTTGTGATTTCCGACTGGAACATGCCGAACATGGACGGTCTCGAACTGCTGAAAACCATCCGCGCGGATGCAGGCATGGCCTCTCTGCCGGTGCTGATGGTGACCGCAGAAGCGAAGAAAGAGAACATTATTGCCGCTGCACAGGCGGGCGCAAGCGGCTACGTGGTGAAGCCATTCACCGCGGCGACTCTGGAAGAGAAGCTCGGGAAGATCTTCGAGAAACTCGGCATGTGAGGTGATGGATATGTTGCAACCTGCTATGAAACCCGTTGAAGAACATTCGCCGAGCGACATTATTGCCCGCATTGGTAGCCTGACCCGCATGCTGCGCGACAGCCTGCGTGAGCTGGGGCTGGACCAAGCTATCGCCGAAGCGGCGGAAGCCATCCCTGACGCGCGCGACCGTCTGGACTACGTCGTACAGATGACCGCGCAGGCGGCCGAGCGTGCGCTGAACAGCGTTGAAGCCTCGCAGCCGCACCAGGATGCGATGGAGAAGGGGGCGAAAGCGCTGAGCAAACGCTGGGATGAGTGGTTTGAGAACCCTATTGAGCTGGCGGATGCCCGCGAACTGGTAACGGATACCCGTCAGTACCTGGGTGACGTGCCGGGGCACACCAGCTTCACCAATGCCCAGCTGCTGGACATCATGATGGCACAGGATTTCCAGGACCTCACCGGCCAGGTGATCAAGCGCATGATGGATGTGATTCAGGAGATTGAACGTCAGCTGCTGATGGTACTGCTGGAGAACATACCGGAACCGGCTGCCCGTCCGAAACGCGAGAACGAAAGCCTGCTCAATGGTCCACAGCTTGACACCAGCAAAGCGGGCGTGGTGGCAAGCCAGGATCAGGTGGACGATCTGCTGGACAGTCTTGGTTTCTGATTGCCCGTTTTGCCTCAGGTCGTTAACGCGGCCTGAGGCAGCTCAGAATAAAAACAGCGAAAAGAGCCCGAATAAACGGGCTTTTCCCGCCATTGGATTTTCTCTGCGCTGGCATGATACCCGTGAATTAATGGGCTGCGAGCAGGCACAGTGGCAGAAGAGAACGACGACAAAACAGAAGCCCCCACACCCCACCGACTTGAAAAAGCCCGTGAGGATGGGCAGATCCCCCGATCCCGAGAGCTGACATCCCTGCTGATCCTGGTGGTGGGCGTCTGCATAATCTGGTGGGGCGGGGAGATGCTCGCCCGCAGACTGGCGGGAATGCTCTCGGCTGGCTTACGTTTTGATCACAGCATGGTCAATGACCCCAATCTGATCCTCATTCAGATCATCAACCTTGTGAAAAGCGCGATGCTCGCCTTGCTGCCGCTGATCGCGGGCGTGGTCATCGTGGCCCTGGTTTCGCCGGTCATGCTCGGTGGCCTGGTGTTCAGCGGAAAATCGCTGCAACCGAAATTCTCTAAGCTCAATCCGTTCCCCGGCATTGCGAAAATGTTTTCCGCGCAAACCGGGGCAGAGCTTCTTAAAGCGATCCTGAAATCGCTTCTTATGGGCAGTACCGCCGGGTTTTTTCTGTGGCACCACTGGCCGGAGATGATGCGCCTCATCAGCGAGTCCCCGATGACGGCGATGAAGAATGCCCTGAACCTGGTCGGGTTATGCTCGCTGCTGGTGGTACTCAGCATTATTCCGATGGTGGCGTTCGACGTTATCTTCCAGATCTATTCCCATATCAAAAAGCTGCGAATGTCGCGTCAGGACATCCGCGATGAATATAAACAGATGGAAGGCGACCCGCACGTTAAGGGCCGTATCCGCCAGATGCAGCGCGCCGCCGCGCGTCGGCGCATGATGGAAGATGTGCCGAAAGCCGACGTCATCGTCACCAACCCGACTCACTACTCCGTGGCGCTTCAGTACGACGAAAACAAAATGAGCGCGCCGAAAGTGGTGGCGAAAGGGGCCGGGCTGATTGCGCTGCGCATTCGTGAAATTGCCACGGAAAACCGTGTGCCGATCCTGGAAGCACCGCCGCTGGCTCGCGCGCTGTATCGCCACGCGGAAATTGGACAACAGATCCCGGGCCAGCTCTACGCCGCTGTCGCAGAGGTGCTGGCCTGGGTGTGGCAACTGAAACGCTGGCGTTTAGCGGGCGGTCAACGACCTGTAAAACCTGAGAACCTGCCGGTGCCTGAAGCACTGGATTTTTTGAACGAGAAGGACACTGATGGCTAATCTGGTGGCAATGTTGCGCCTGCCCGGCAACCTGAAATCGACGCAATGGCAGATCCTTGCCGGACCGATTCTGATCCTGTTAATTCTGTCGATGATGGTGCTGCCGTTACCGGCATTTATCCTCGACCTGCTTTTCACCTTCAACATTGCGTTGTCCATCATGGTGTTGCTGGTGGCGATGTTCACCCAGCGCACGCTGGAGTTCGCCGCGTTTCCAACGATCCTGCTGTTCACCACGCTGCTGCGCCTGGCGCTGAACGTTGCCTCCACGCGTATCATCCTGATGGAAGGGCATACCGGCGCGGCGGCGGCGGGCAAGGTGGTCGAAGCCTTCGGTCACTTCCTGGTGGGCGGCAACTTCGCCATCGGTATCGTGGTGTTCGTCATTCTGGTGATTATCAACTTCATGGTTATCACTAAAGGGGCGGGGCGTATCGCTGAAGTGGGCGCGCGCTTCGTGCTCGACGGGATGCCGGGCAAGCAGATGGCCATCGACGCCGACCTGAATGCCGGGCTGATCGCGGAAGATGAAGCGAAAAAACGCCGTGCCGAAGTGACCCAGGAGGCAGATTTCTACGGCTCCATGGACGGTGCGAGTAAGTTTGTGCGCGGTGACGCCATCGCGGGCATTCTGATCATGGTGATTAACGTCGTCGGCGGCCTGCTCGTCGGCGTGCTGCAACACGGCATGGACATGGGCCACGCGGCGGAAAGCTATACGCTGCTGACCATTGGTGACGGTCTGGTGGCGCAGATCCCGGCGCTGGTGATCTCCACCGCGGCGGGCGTGATTGTGACTCGCGTCAGTACCGATCAGGACGTGGGCGAGCAGATGGTGGGGCAGCTCTTCAGCAACCCGCGCGTTATGCTGCTCTCTGCGGCGGTGCTGGGCCTGCTCGGTATGGTGCCGGGCATGCCAAACCTGGTATTCCTGCTGTTCACCGCTGCGCTGCTGGGGCTTGCCTGGTGGATGCGTGGCCGGGAAACGCAGCCTAAGGCAGAGCCTGCGCCGGTCAAAATGCCTGAGAACACCCAGGCGGTGGAAGCCACCTGGAACGACGTACAGCTCGAAGATTCGCTGGGGATGGAAGTGGGGTACCGACTGATCCCGATGGTGGATTTCCAGCAGGATGGTGAGCTGCTTGGCCGTATCCGCAGCATTCGTAAAAAATTCGCCCAGGATATGGGCTTCCTGCCGCCGGTGGTCCACATCCGGGACAATATGGATCTCCCGCCTGCGCGCTACCGCATCCTGATGAAAGGGGTGGAAATCGGCAGCGGTGATGCGTACCCCGGCCGCTGGCTGGCGATTAACCCGGGCACCGCCGCAGGCACGTTGCCGGGTGAGCAGACGACCGACCCGGCCTTTGGTCTGGCGGCAATCTGGATTGAGAGCGCCCTGAAAGAGCAGGCCCAGATTCAGGGTTACACGGTCGTTGAGGCCAGTACCGTGGTGGCAACGCACCTCAACCACCTGATTGGCCAGTTCTCCGCGGAACTGTTTGGACGTCAGGAGGCGCAGCAGCTGCTCGACCGCGTAACGCAGGAGATGCCGAAGCTGACCGAAGATTTGGTGCCGGGCGTACTGACCTTAACCACCCTGCACAAAGTGCTGCAAAATCTGCTCGATGAGAAGGTGCCCATTCGCGATATGCGTACCATCCTTGAGACGCTGGCCGAACATGCGCCGCTGCAAAGCGATCCGCACGAACTGACGGCGGTGGTGCGCGTGGCGCTTGGACGCGCCATTACCCAGCAATGGTTCCCGGGAACCGGCGAAGTGCAGGTCATTGGCCTGGACACGCCGCTGGAACGTCTGCTGCTTCAGGCGTTGCAGGGCGGTGGCGGGCTGGAGCCGGGTCTGGCGGACAGATTACTGGCGCAAACCCAGGAGGCGCTGGCGCGTCAGGAGATGCTGGGCGCGCCGCCGGTGCTGCTGGTGAATCACGCGCTGCGTCCGTTGCTGTCGCGCTTCCTGCGCCGGAGCCTGAACCAGCTGGTAGTGCTGTCGAATATGGAGCTGTCCGATAACCGCAATATTCGCATGACGGCGACCATAGGAGGGAAATAATGCGTAAGTGGCTGTGGATCTTACTTTTCCCGCTGGCGGCGCAGGCCGCAGGCGAGGGGGCATGGCAGGCCAGCAGTATCGGCTTGACGCTCAACCATCGGGGGGAGTCGATCTCCTCCCGTCCGCTGTCCGCCTCTGAGCCCGTGTCCGGGCAGATGACGCTGGTGGCCTGGAATTACACCCTGACGGGACCCACACCGGCCGGGTTGCGGGTGCGGCTGTGCTCGCTGACCCGCTGCGCGGAAATCGAGGGTCAACGTGGCACTACCCAGGCCTTCAACGGGGTGTCTGCTCAGGAGCCTTTACGCTTTATCTGGGAAGTGCCAGGCGGTGGACGTCTCATCCCGGCGCTGAAGGTTCAGCGCAACGAGGTGCTCGTCAACTACCGCTAACTGCCCGCCTTTTCGCCAGTCTCCAGGCATTTCTGAAGGCTGGCTCGCAAAAATGACCTTCCCTTTTGATACAAAAGAAACGCTGTTTTATAAATCAGTGACACGCGTATTGACACTCTTTGCGTTTTTGCCATTCACCACTTTGTGATGGCAGAAACAGAAAGGTATCAACAGGTCGATACTTTTACTGTAGCCGTGTAAAAACTCCCGGACGAGGTTGCTTACAGGGAGTCTCCCAAAACTGATTAGGGTTGACGGCAATGAAAACACGTAAAATTGGACTCGCAAATTATTTTGCTTACGGGTCAGGGGACTTCCTCGGGGCGGGGACTACCGCCCTGACGGCCGCCTGGCTTTTGTATTTTTATACCACCTTCTGTGGACTCACACCGATTGAAGCAACCTTTATCTTCGCTGCCGCAAGGGTGCTGGATGCGGTTGTCAGCCCGTTAATGGGCTTTTTAACCGATAACTTTGGCACCACCTGGCTGGGCAAGCGCTTTGGCCGTCGTAAGTTCTTCATCCTGCTCGGTATTCCCTGCGTTTTCAGCTACTCGCTGATGTGGGTAGGGGACATGAGTTTCTGGTACTACCTGCTGACCTATCTGATCTTTGATATCGTCTACACCATGATCCTGGTGCCATACGAAACGCTGGTGCCGGAGATGACGGACGATTTCAAACAGAAAACCAAATTCTCCGGGGCGCGAATCTCTATGGCGCAGATGTCCGCCATTCTGGCCTCCTTCCTGCCGGGGATCCTGCTCACGCATTTCGGCAAAGACAACGCGATCTCCTTCTTCTATGCAAGCCTGGTCTTCTCCGTACTCTGCGCGCTGATGCTTACTTTCGTCTGGTTCTTCACCTGGGAGCGTCCGCGCGAAGAGTGGTCTGAAGCGGCTCTGCGTGCCGAGGAAGAGAAGAAAAAGCTGACCCTGGGCCAGAGCCTGAACCGTCTTTTTGTCGAATTAAGTTCGACGCTGCGCATCAAGATTTTCCGCCAGCATCTGGGGATGTACCTTGGCGGCTACATCGCCCAGGACGTCTTTAATGCGGTGTTCACCTATTACGTGGTATTTGTGCTGATGCAGGAGGCGTCAATGGCGTCCAACCTGCTGGGCACGATGGCCATCTTCCAGTTCCTCGCCGTGATCGGCATGATCCCGCTGTGCATTCGCTTCGGACCTGCGCCGTCTTACCGCATGGTGGTCGTGCTGTTTGGTCTGGCCTCGCTCTCTTACGCGGTGCTTTATTACGCGGGCCTGAGCGACGTTTACGCTCTGCTGCTGCTGATCTCTGCGGTTGCCGGTCTTGGCCGCGGGGGTATCAACTACGTACCGTGGAATACCTACACCTACATTGCTGACGTGGACGAAGTGATCACCGGTCAGCGTCGCGAAGGGATCTTCGCGGGCATCATGACGCTGACCCGTAAAGCGTCTCAGGCCGGTGCGGTGATGCTGGTGGGGATCGTGATGCAGATGTCGGGCTTTGTCAGCGGGCAAAAAGTGCAACCTGCGGAAGTGAGCCACACCATTCTGATGATCCTGAGCGTTGGCACTATTCTGGTGCTGTTCTGCGGCTTCCTTGTCTCCCTGCGCTTCAAACTCAATTTGCAGACTCACAGCACCCTGCGTGAAGAGACCGCGAAAATGCGCGAGTCCGGCCATGCGATGCCAGAGGCGGTGACCCCGCAGGCCCGCGCTACCGTGGAGATGCTGGCGGGAATGCCGTATGAATCCCTGTGGGGCAACAACAACATCGGTTATCTGAATCGCAATAAGCCGGTGGCCCCTTCGCTGAAGGATCGCGCGGTACTGAATTCGACATACAACAGAGGTTAAGATGATGAAAGTTTGGCCTGTCAAACATAGCCCGTTACTGCGTCAGCCTGAGCGCTTTATCGCCAGGGATGAGCTGAAATCGCTGATTCAAAAGGTGACGCATAACCTGGTCAATATCCACGACAAAACGGGTGAGTTTTTGCTGCGGCTGGACGACGGGCGCGTGATCGACACCAAAGGCTGGGCCGGATGGGAATGGACCCACGGCGTCGGTTTATACGGTATCTGGCAGTATTACTGCCAGACCGGTGACGAAGGCATGCGCGAGATTATCGACAGCTGGTTTGCTGACCGTTTCGCTGAAGGCGCAACCACCAAAAACGTGAATACCATGTCGCCGTTCCTGACGCTGGCGTATCGCTACGAAGAGACCAAAAACCCTGCCTGGCTGCCGTGGCTGGAAAGCTGGGCGGAATGGGCGATGAATGAGATGCCGCGCACCGAACATGGCGGCATGCAGCACATCACCCTGGCGGAAGAGAACCATCAGCAGATGTGGGATGACACGCTGATGATGACGGTGCTGCCGCTGGCGAAAATCGGCAAGCTGCTGAACAAGCCGGAGTACGTCGAGGAGGCGATCTATCAGTTCCTGCTCCACGTACAGAACCTGATGGATCGGGAGACCGGACTGTGGTTCCACGGCTGGAATTACGACGGCAATCACAACTTTGCCCGGGCTCGCTGGGCGCGCGGCAACAGCTGGCTGACCATCGTGATCCCGGATTTCCTCGAGCTGGTGGATCTGCCGGAAAACAACGCCGTTCGTCGCTATCTGGTGCAGGTACTGAACGCGCAGATCGCCGCACTGGCAAAATGTCAGGACGAGAGCGGATTGTGGCATACGCTGCTGGACGATCCTGATTCTTATCTGGAGGCGTCGGCCACGGCAGGGTTTGCTTACGGCATTCTGAAAGCCGTGCGCAAGCGTTATGTCGGCGCAGAGTACGCAGAGGTGGCGGAGAAAGCGATTCGCGGCATCGTGCAAAACATCTCGCCGGAAGGGGAGCTGCTGCAAACGTCCTTCGGGACGGGGATGGGGAGCGATCTGGCGTTTTACCGCCAGATACCGCTGACCTCGATGCCGTATGGCCAGGCAATGGCGATTCTGTGTCTGACGGAATATTTGCGGAAATATTTCTGATAATAAAAAACCCGGCGCTCGCCGGGTTTCTTTTTTACATACGTTCTACGGTTTCGATACCCAGGGTATCCAGACCGAGCTTCAGTGTCTTCGCCGTCAGCTGCGCCAGCTTCAGGCGGCTGTGACGCACCGCTTCGCTCTCGGCAGAGAGGATAGGGCAGTGTTCGTAGAAGCCAGAGAACAGACCGGCCAGATCGTACAGGTAAGCACACATAACATGCGGCGTACCGTCACGCGCGACCACGGAGAGCGTCTCTTCGAACTGAAGCAGGCGGGCAGCCAGCTGTGCTTCACGATCTTCGGTAAGGGTCACCGTGGCATTCGCCAGCACGCTTTCGTCGATATTGGCTTTACGGAAGACGGAGAGTACGCGGGTATAAGCGTACTGCATATATGGCGCCGTGTTGCCTTCAAACGCCAGCATGTTGTCCCAGTCGAAGATATAGTCGGTGGTACGGTTCTTGGAGAGATCCGCGTATTTCACCGCGCCGATCCCAACCGCGTTAGCCAGTTTTTCCAGCTCGTCAGCAGGCATATCCGGGTTCTTCTCGGCCACCAGGCGACGCGCGCGTTCCAGCGCTTCATCCAGCAGATCGGAAAGCTTCACGGTGCCGCCCGCACGGGTTTTGAACGGCTTACCGTCTTTACCCAGCATCATGCCGAACATGTGATGTTCCAGCGGCACGGAATCCGGCACATAACCTGCTTTACGCACGATAGTCCACGCCTGCATCAGGTGCTGGTGCTGGCGGGAGTCGATGTAATACAGCACGCGGTCCGCATGCAGGGTTTCGTAACGGTATTTCGCACAGGCGATGTCGGTGGTGGTGTAGAGATAGCCGCCATCCTTTTTCTGGACGATCACGCCCATCGGTTCGCCTTCCTTGTTTTTATACTCATCAAGGAACACCACCGTTGCGCCTTCGCTTTCCACCGCCAGATTTTTAGCTTTCAGGTCTGCCACAATGCCTGGCAGCATCGGGTTATACAGGCTTTCACCCATCACGTCGTCACGGGTCAGGGTCACGTTCAGACGGTTATAGGTAAGCTGGTTCTGGGACATGGTAATGTCCACCAGCTTGCGCCACATCTCGAGGAAGTACGGGTCGCCACCTTGAAGTTTTACCACGTAGCTGCGCGCGCGCTCGGCGAAGGCTTCATCTTCGTCATAGTGCTTTTTGGCTTCACGGTAGAAACCTTCCAGGTCTGCCAGCGCCATTTCGCCTGCGTTTTCCTGCTGCTGCTTTTCCAGATACGCGATCAGCATGCCGAACTGCGTGCCCCAGTCGCCTACGTGGTTAGCGCGGATCACCTTGTGACCAAGGAACTCCAGGGTACGCACCGCCGCGTCACCGATGATGGTGGAGCGCAGGTGACCGACGTGCATCTCTTTCGCCACGTTTGGCGCGGAGTAGTCAACCACCACGGTCTGGGCTTCTGGCTGAGCCACGCCCAGACGGTCAGACTTCAGCGCCGCGTCAACGTGGCTTGCCAGGAACGCAGGCTCAAGGAAAATGTTGATAAAGCCTGGACCGGCGATTTCGGTTTTGCTGGCGATGCCGGTGAGATCCAGATGCGTCAGTATCTGCTCAGCGAGCTGTCGCGGCGGCATGCCCAGTTTTTTAGCCACTGCCATCACGCCATTAGCCTGATAGTCGCCAAACTGTACTTTCGCTGACTGACGAACCTGTGGTTCGCAATCCGCAGGCGCACCTGCGGCAATCAGTGCCTGACTGACTTTTTCTGAGAGAAGAGCCTGAATATTCACCTGGATACCTTACGTTTTTGATGCGGGTAAAAAACACCCACGCCAGTTTAAGAATTTAGGGCGGGAGTATACTGCAAATGCCTTCGGGCGTCAGCCCTGCGGGGGGCGAAGATCGCTCAGAATCCAGGCGAAGACGGTATGCATAATCATGCAGTCGAAAAAACCGTGATTCTGCGGTTGGTCGACAGAGGGCAACAGAGTAAATTAGCGGCTTTGCGACACGAAACGAGACTGACCTATGGCGAACTGGCATACCATTGACGAACTGCATGATATTTCCGCAGATTTACCGCGCTTCACTCAGGCGTTTACAGAACTTGCCACCCGTCTCGGGCTGGATATCGCGCCGCTTGAGGCCGATCACATCTCTTTGCGCTGCCACCAGAATGCCACCGCCGAACGCTGGCGGCGTGGCTTTGAGCAGTGCGGAGAACTGCTGTCGGAGAATATCATTAACGGTCGCCCGATCTGCCTGTTCAAACTTCACGCGCCGGTAACGGTGGCGCACTGGCAATTCACCGTTGTGGAACTGCCCTGGCCAGGAGAGAAGCGTTATCCGCACGAAGGCTGGGAGCATATCGAAATTGTTCTGCCTGGGGAGCCCGAGACGCTGAACGCCCGTGCGCTGGCGCTGCTTTCCGACGAGGGGTTAAGCCAGCCGGGTATTTTCGTCAAAACCAGCTCGCCAAAAGGGGAGCGCGAACGCTTACCGAACCCTACGCTTGCCGTAACGGACGGCAACGTGACGGTGAAATTCCATCCCTGGACTATCGAGCAGATCGTCGCCAGCGAAGCGTAAGCATTGTGAGCGTCGATCCAGACATCAATCGGGCAACGTGCCACGATGGTACGTTGAGTGAAATTTAAGGAGGATGACATGGCGCTGCTGGAAATTTGTTGTTACAGCGTGGAGTGTGCCGTCACTGCGCAACGGCAGGGGGCCGATCGCATCGAGCTTTGCGCGGCACCTAAAGAAGGGGGATTAACCCCGTCCTTTGGCGTGCTGAAATCAGCCCGCCAGGCCATCACCATTCCGGTGCACCCGATTATTCGCCCGCGCGGCGGTGATTTTTGTTATACGGCGGGTGAGTTCAGTGCCATGCTTGAGGATATCGCCCTCGTCCGTGATTCCGATTTTCCGGGGCTGGTGATCGGTGTGCTGGACGAAGACGGCAACATCGATCTTCCGCGTATGCGTCAGGTCATGCGCGCCGCCCGGGGGATGGCGGTCACTTTTCATCGTGCGTTCGATATGTGTAAGGATCCGATACAAGCCTTTGATACGCTGGCAGAACTGGGCGTGGCGCGCGTTCTGACGTCGGGCCAGCAGTCCTCGGCTGAAAAAGGACTGAAATTAATTACGGAACTAAAAGCACATTCCGGTGTTCCAATAATCATGGCGGGCGCAGGAGTACGCGCCAGCAATCTGGAACTGTTTTTAAACGCAGGGGTGGAAGAGCTGCACAGCTCGGCGGGTAAATGGATACCTTCACCCATGCGTTATCGCAATACAGGGTTGTCAATGTCGACGGATGCTGAAGCGGATGAGTACTCGCGCTACGGTGTGGATGGAGAGTCGGTTGCGGTAATGAAATCGTTGATTGAACGTCATCACGTGTAGCAACGTACCGATTTTTACCGCGCATCATGTCGCCCAATATGATGCTTGCTTGTACCAGGCCCCTGCAACTTCAACAGGGGCCTTTTTTTCTCCTTCATATTTCAAGCCGCAGCCGCGTTGGCCGCCTCGCTCACCCCGGTCACTTACTGATGTAAGCTCCCGGGGATTCGCTGCGTTGCCGCCTTGCTGCAACTTGAACTATTTTGGAGAAAACGTGCGACGCGTAGGCCGGGTAAGGCGCAGCCGCCACCCGGCTAAAGGCTACGGCTTGGTCGCAATCAATACCGCACGCATCGGGGCCGGATAGCCTTCTATGGTTTTACTGTGATCGTCCGGGTCGAGGAATTGCTCCAGCGATTCGGTGATCATCCAGTCGGTGCGGCGCTGTTCCTCAACCGACGTCACGCACACATCGGCGATGCGTACATCGACAAATCCACATTTCTCCAGCCAGTTCTTCAGCGCCAGCGCGGAAGGGATGAAGTAAACGTTGCGCATCTGCGCATAGCGATCGCCCGGCACCAGAACGGCATGTTCATCGCCTTCGATGACCAGCGTTTCCAGCACCAGTTCGCCGCCGCTGACCAGCTGATCTTTCAACTGCCAGAGATGCTCCAGCGGGGAACGACGGTGGTACAGCACGCCCATCGAGAAAACGGTATCAAACGCTTTCAGGGCAGGGAGTTGCTCGATACCCAGCGGCAGCAGGTGCGCACGCTGGTCGTTACCCAGGAGCTTACGCACCGCTTCAAACTGGCACAGGAACAGCTGCATCGGATCGATACCGACGGCCAGATGCGCGCCTGCGCCGATCATGCGCCACATGTGATAGCCGCTACCGCAGCCCACGTCCAGAATGGTGCGCCCGGTCAGGTCGGATAAATGCGGCAGAACGCGATCCCACTTCCAGTCGGAACGCCACTCGGTGTTGATGTTTACGCCGTACAGCGAGAACGGCCCTTTGCGCCACGGCATCAGGTTACGCATCAGCGTTTCGATGCGGTTGATCTGCCCGGCCGGGAGCGGCTCTTCGCTCTCCGCCGTCACGCTGTGGAGTAAATCCAGACGATGAGGCGTCAGTTCAGGCAGAAACTCCACGGCGTTGGACCACTGCTTCAACAGACCATGCTGCTGATCGCGCTGCCAGGTGGCAATTTGCGCAGGCAGGGTTTCCAGCCAGTGGGAAAGGTGGTTTTTGGCAATCAGCTGATAGAAATTACCGAACTCGATCATGCTGCGTCTCCGGCTTTAAGCGCCACCAGAGAACCAAAGTTAAAGCACTGGAACCACAGTTCGCTGTGTTCAAATCCGGCTTTGCGCAGGCGCGCTTTGTGGGTTTCTACGGAATCCGTCAGCATGACGTTTTCAAGCATGCTGCGCTTCTGGCTGATCTCCAGCTCGCTGTAGCCATTTGCACGCTTGAAATCATGGTGCATGTTGAACAGCAGTTCGCCCACGCTGGCGTCTTCAAAGCTGAATTTCTCAGACAACACCAGCGCGCCGCCCGGGTTCAGGCCCTGATAAATCTTATCCAGCAACCGCTGACGATCGTCCGGCACCAGGAACTGAAGGGTAAAGTTCAGAACCACCATCGAGGCGTTCTGGATGTCGATATCGCGGATATCGCCTTCTACCACCTCCACAGGCGTAGGGGCTTTATACGCGTCAATGTGGCGACGGCAGCGTTCGACCATGGCCGGTGAGTTATCGACAGCCACAATCTTGCAGCCTTCGTGATGAACGTTACGACGAATAGACAGCGTCGCCGCTCCCAGCGAACAGCCCAGGTCATAGACCTGCGTGCCGGGTTGAACAAAACGCTCCGCCAGCATGCCGATCATGGAGATAATATTGGAATAACCGGGAACAGAGCGCTGGATCATATCCGGGAAGACTTCGGCTACCCGTTCATCAAAGGTCCAGTCGCCCAGGCTGGCGATAGGCGCGGAAAAAAGCGTGTCGCGATCTGACATAACGTAAAAATCCGGGAAAAATAAAGGGGCATATTGTGCGCTAATGGAAGGAGAAAACCAACTCCCACGGCATATACCAAAGGTTAGCCAGCACCATCAGCAAAAGCGAGCACCAGGTCGCGCTCATGCCGGAACGACGCCAGCGGATCAGGCGGTGGTGAAAACCATAATAATGCATCAAACGCCCTGCTATCAGCAGCAGCCCACAGACGTGCACCATCCAGGTTTCAGCGCCATCCATCTCCATTAACAGCAGCAAAATTAACGCGACGGGAATGTACTCGACCGCGTTGCCGTGGATGCGGATTGCGCTTTGTAGCTCAGAAAAGCCCCCGTCACCGTACGAGACGCGGTACTGCATTCTCAGGCGCACAACATCAAATGAAAACTTAATCAGCAGTAATGCACCTAACACCGCATACAGCGCGCTGACCATACTAACTCCCTGTTTTTGGCAGATGGCACGTCTCTATGATAGGGGGTGATTTCAGAAAAGAGAAGATTGTTGTGGGATGGACGGCGCGGGGCCAACCGACGGAACCGCCTGCTGCAAGGCTTGCCAGAGAGCATCGACCAGTTCAGGCGCCTGTGCGATATCCGGCGTATGTAAAAAAAGGTACGGCGTGGTGGTGTGCTCCCATTTCGCCAGCGTTTGCAGCCAGACGGCGAACATCTCCTCATTTTGCTGCATGTTATCGCTGCCGATAAACCGGACCATCGGGTTCTGTGCCGTTACGATCGCGTGGACGGGCACTTTCGGTTTTTTGCGCTGGGCATCAACAACGGCTTCGCTGTGCGGGATTGCGCTATGTACGGGGCGGCTGTCGAGGATCACGCGGTTGACCGATCGTTCATGCAGGCCGCGATTGAGCGCTTTCTCCGCGTCGCCCTTGGCAAAGAATTCCGGATGCCTTACTTCTACGCCGTAGGTGAAGCCATGCGGCAGGGCGTCGAGAAACTGCCAGAGGGCAGGCAGGTCGCGCGGGCCAAACGTGGCGGGAAGCTGGAGCCAGTACTGGCCAATACGGTTGGCCAGAGGCGACATCCGGGTGAAAAACTCGTGGGTTAAATCATCGCAGTTGCGCAGCGCGGCGTTGTGGGAGATGGTCGCCGGGAATTTAAAGCAAAAGCGGAAGTCGTCGCTGGTTTGCTCGCGCCAGCGTTCGACGATCTCCGCGCGGGGCAGAGCGTACAGCGTGGTATTGCCCTCCACGCAGTTAAAGTGTCGGGCATACTCTTCAAGGCTGGTAATACCCAGGCGCACCCATTTCGGGTGCGACCACTGGGGCAGGCCCACGTACATCATAGCGCGCTGAGGATCTCATCCGTGCTGCGCACGCGACCGATACGCGGGAAGATATGGGTCATGCTGCCCTGGTGCTGATCCGCAAAGGCTGCGCTGCACGCATCTTCCGCGATCACCAGGTTAAAGCCCAGCTCCCAGGCGTTACGGGCGGTGGATTCCACACCGATGTTGGTGGAGATCCCGCACAGAATAATCGTGTCGATCCCGCGACGGCGCAGCTGGAGCTCCAGGTCGGTGCCGTAGAATGCGCCCCACTGGCGTTTGGTAACTTCTATATCGCTGTCGCGTTTACCGAGCGAGACAGGATATGTCCACCAGTTGTCCGGCAGCGCCTGCGCCGGGGCCTGAGCATCAACCGGCTGTTTTAACGCTTCGGCGAAATCAGCGGACCAGCCGACGCGCACCATAACAACAGGCGAGCCGCTGGCGCGGCATTTTTCTGCCAGGCGCGCAGCGCGGCTGACCACATCGTCAGCGGTGTGCGGACCACCGGCAAAAGGCAGAATGCCTTCCTGTAAATCAATGACCACAAGGGCGGTTTTGGTGGCATCAAGTGTAAACATCGTCACTCCCGTCAAATGATTGCTTTTCTACACCTTACGACGTGATGGCCTGTTATCGGTCGGATAATTTTGTTAATTTTTGTGAGAATAGGCAATAAGAGTTCAGCAAACGCGCGTCAGGCCGTGCTTCGCTCTTATCGTGCGGCAGAATTTCCAGTATAATAGCCGCCTTTTTTCATCCAGTTGTGACATACAGAAAGCTGCGACATCGTAGCCTGCGAGACAGGCGACAATCAGCCTGCGGCTAATTAAGGGATATCTCATGCGTACAGAATATTGCGGGCAGCTGCGTCAGTCCCACGTCGGGCAGCAGGTCACCCTGTGTGGTTGGGTCAATCGTCGTCGCGATCTTGGTAGCCTTATCTTTATTGATATGCGTGACCGCGAAGGTATCGTTCAGGTGTTCTTCGATCCGGATCGCGCTGATGCGTTGAAGCTGGCTTCTGAGCTGCGCAATGAGTTCTGCATTCAGGTGACGGGCACCGTGCGTGCGCGTGACGAGAAAAACGTCAACGCCGACATGGCGACCGGCGCTATCGAAGTGCTGGCGTCCGATCTGACGATCATCAACCGCGCGGAAGCGTTGCCGCTGGACTCCAACCACGTCAACACCGAAGAAGCGCGTCTGAAATACCGCTACCTGGATCTGCGTCGTCCGGAAATGGCTCAGCGCCTGAAAACCCGTGCGAAAATCACCAGCCTGGTGCGCCGTTTTATGGATGACCACGGTTTCCTTGATATCGAAACCCCGATGCTGACCAAAGCCACGCCGGAAGGCGCGCGCGACTACCTGGTGCCATCCCGCGTCCATAAAGGCAAATTCTACGCGCTGCCGCAGTCACCACAGCTTTTCAAACAGCTGCTGATGATGTCCGGCTTCGATCGCTACTATCAGATCGTGAAATGCTTCCGTGACGAAGACCTGCGCGCTGACCGTCAGCCAGAATTTACCCAGATCGATGTGGAAACCTCCTTCATGACCGCCGAGCAGGTGCGTGAGGTGATGGAAGCCCTGGTGCGTAGCCTGTGGAACGACGTGAAAGGCGTTGAGCTGGGCGATTTCCCTGTCATGACCTTCGCGGAAGCTGAGCGTCGCTACGGTTCCGACAAACCAGACCTGCGTAACCCGATGGAGCTGGTGGACGTGGCAGACCTGGTGAAAGCCGTTGAGTTCGCGGTCTTTGCTGGCCCGGCTAACGATCCGAAAGGCCGCGTGGCTGCCCTGCGCGTTCCGGGCGGTGCTGCCCTGAGCCGTAAGCAGATTGACGACTACGGCAACTTCATCAAGATCTACGGCGCGAAAGGTCTGGCCTATATTAAAGTGACCGAGCGTGCAAAAGGTCTGGAAGGCATCACCAGCCCGGTGGCGAAATTCCTGAATGCGGACATCGTGGAAGCGATCCTTGAGCGCACCGGCGCGCAGGACGGCGACATGATCTTCTTCGGTGCAGACAACAAGAAAGTGGTTGCGGATGCGATGGGCGCGCTGCGTCTGAAGCTCGGCAAAGACCTGAACCTGACCGACGAAAGCAAATGGGCGCCGCTGTGGGTAATCGACTTCCCGATGTTCGAAGACGACGGTGAAGGCGGCCTGACCGCGATGCACCACCCGTTCACCTCGCCAAAAGAGATGACGGCGGCAGAGCTGAAAGCAGCGCCGGAAGACGCGGTGGCAAACGCCTACGATATGGTCATCAACGGCTACGAAGTGGGCGGCGGTTCCGTGCGTATTCACAGCGGTGAAATGCAGCAGACCGTGTTCGGCATTCTGGGCATTAACGAGCAGGAGCAGCGCGAGAAGTTTGGCTTCCTGCTGGACGCCCTGAAGTACGGTACCCCTCCGCACGCGGGTCTGGCCTTCGGTCTTGACCGTCTGACCATGCTGCTGACCGGCACCGACAACATCCGTGATGTGATCGCCTTCCCGAAAACCACCGCAGCGGCGTGTCTGATGACTGAAGCGCCAAGCTTTGCCAACCCGGCCGCGCTGGCTGAGCTGGGCATTGAGGTGGTGAAGAAGGAAGAGAAAAACTGATATGGCATATAAGCGTCCCGTTTCGGTTCTGGTGGTCATTTATGCAGAAGACACGAAGCGGGTGCTGATGTTGCAGCGGCGCGACGATCCGGATTTCTGGCAGTCGGTTACCGGCAGCCTGGAAGAGGGAGAGACCGCGCCGCAGGCCGCCGCGCGTGAAGTAAAGGAAGAGGTCGCCATTGACGTTGCTTACGAGCAACTGACCCTGAAGGACTGTCAGCGCACGGTGGAGTTTGAAATTTTTAGCCATTTACGTCATCGCTATGCACCGGGCATTGAGCGCAATACGGAATCGTGGTTCTGCCTTGCGCTTCCCCATGAGCGGGAGATCGTGTTCACGGAACACCTGACCTACCGCTGGGTGAATGCGGCGGATGCCGCCGCACTGACCAAGTCGTGGAGCAACCGGCAGGCGATTGAAGAATTTGTAATTAACGCTGCCTGAGAAGGCGCGATTTTTGGAGAACTTTTTATGGCAGGTCATAGTAAGTGGGCCAACACCAAACACCGCAAAGCGGCACAGGATGCCAAACGCGGTAAAATCTTTACCAAAATCATTCGTGAGCTGGTGACAGCGGCGCGTCTGGGCGGCGGCGATCCGGCCTCTAACCCACGTCTGCGCGCAGCGGTGGATAAAGCCCTGTCCAACAACATGACGCGTGACACCCTGAACCGTGCCATCGCACGTGGCGTGGGCGGTGATGAAGACGCGAACATGGAAACCATCATTTATGAAGGTTACGGTCCTGGCGGTACGGCGGTGATGGTTGAGTGTCTGTCCGACAACCGTAACCGTACCGTTGCGGAAGTGCGTCACGCGTTCACCAAAACCGGTGGTAACCTGGGCACTGACGGTTCTGTAGCGTACCTGTTCAGCAAAAAAGGCGTTATCTCCTTCGAGAAAGGCGACGAAGATGCGATCATGGAAGCGGCGCTGGAAGCCGGTGCGGAAGACGTGGTGACCTACGACGACGGTGCTATTGATGTTTACACCGCATGGGAAGAGATGGGTGCCGTGCGCGATGCGCTGGAAGCGGCTGGCCTGAAGGCGGATAACGCTGAAGTCTCCATGATCCCGTCTACCAAAGCGGACATGGATGCGGAAACCGCACCGAAACTGCTGCGTCTGATCGACATGCTCGAAGACTGCGACGACGTGCAGGAAGTGTATCACAACGGTGAAATCTCTGATGAGGTTGCAGCGACTCTCTGATGAGAGCCTGTAAACCGTTTACGGGAGACGCGTGATGTCGATTATTCTCGGGATTGACCCCGGCTCACGCGTCACCGGCTATGGCGTTATCCGTCAGGTGGGACGCCAGCTAACCTACCTCGGCAGCGGCTGTATTCGCACCAAAGTGGACGATCTGCCGTCGCGCCTGAAGCTCATCTATGCGGGCGTGTCGGAGATCATCACCCAGTTCCAGCCGGACTATTTCGCCATCGAGCAGGTCTTTATGGCGAAAAACGCTGACTCGGCGTTAAAGCTCGGTCAGGCGCGCGGCGTGGCGATTGTTGCCGCCGTGAACCAGGATCTGCCGGTGTTTGAGTACGCGGCCCGTCAGGTTAAGCAGACGGTGGTGGGCATTGGTAGCGCGGAGAAAAGCCAGGTACAGCACATGGTGCGTACCCTGCTGAAGCTCCCTGCGAACCCGCAGGCCGACGCCGCGGATGCGCTGGCCATTGCGATTACCCACTGTCACGTCAGCCAGAATGCGATGCAAATGAGCGAGTCGCGGCTCAATCTGGCGCGAGGCAGGTTACGATAATGACAAATCAGGCTGGATGTTTATCCAGCCTTTTTTTATTATGTCGGCAGTTAATTTCTTCCAGAACGCAGGAGCGTCACGTGATAGGCAGACTCAGAGGCATCATCATTGAAAAACAACCCCCGTTAGTACTGCTGGAAGTGGGTGGCGTGGGCTATGAAGTCCATATGCCGATGACCTGCTTCTACGAACTGCCGGAGGCGGGCAAAGAGGCGGTTGTCTTTACCCAGTTTGTGGTGCGTGAAGACGCTCAGCTGCTGTACGGCTTCAATAACAAACAGGAACGCACCCTGTTCCGCGAATTGATTAAAACCAACGGCGTCGGGCCGAAGCTGGCCCTGGCGATTCTGTCCGGTATGTCAGCGCCACAGTTTGTGAACGCCGTTGAGCGTGAAGATCCGGCTGCGTTAATTAAACTTCCAGGCATCGGGAAGAAAACCGCCGAGCGTTTGATTGTCGAGATGAAGGACCGCTTCAAAGGTCTGCATGGCGATCTGTTCACGCCGGCAGCCGATCTGGTGCTGACTTCCCCGGGCGCGCCTGCATCTGATGATGATGCCGAGCAGGAAGCGGTTGCCGCGCTGGTGGCGCTGGGCTATAAACCTCAGGAGGCCAGCCGGATGGTGAGCAAAATTGCTAAACCGGATGCCAGCAGTGAAACTCTGATTCGTGAAGCGCTGCGCGCTGCATTGTGAGGTAAAGGATGATTGAAGCAGACCGCCTGGTATCGGCAGGCACTATTCAGCCAGATGACGTGGTGGATCGCGCGATCCGTCCCAAACTGCTGGATGAGTACATCGGCCAGCCGCAGGTTCGTTCTCAGATGGAGATTTTCATCCAGGCGGCAAAGCTGCGCGGCGATGCGCTCGATCACCTGCTGATTTTTGGTCCGCCGGGGTTAGGTAAAACCACCCTGGCGAATATCGTCGCCAATGAAATGGGCGTTAACCTGCGTACCACCTCCGGCCCGGTACTGGAGAAAGCAGGGGACCTGGCGGCGATGCTGACCAACCTCGAACCGCATGACGTGCTGTTTATCGATGAGATCCACCGTCTTTCACCGGTGGTGGAGGAAGTGCTCTATCCGGCAATGGAGGATTACCAGCTGGATATCATGATCGGTGAAGGCCCGGCCGCGCGCTCGATCAAAATCGATCTGCCGCCGTTTACCCTGATTGGCGCCACGACCCGCGCCGGCTCGCTGACCTCACCGCTACGCGACCGGTTTGGTATCGTGCAGCGTCTGGAGTTTTATCAGGTGCCCGACCTTCAGCATATTGTGGGCCGCAGCGCGCGCTACATGGGGCTGGATATGAGCGAAGAGGGGGCGTTTGAAGTGGCGAAGCGCTCCCGCGGTACGCCGCGTATCGCCAACCGCCTGCTGCGCCGGGTGCGTGACTTTGCCGAGGTGAAGCACGACGGCACTATATCGGCCGAGATCGCCGCCCAGGCGCTGGATATGCTGAATGTCGATGCCGAAGGTTTTGACTACATGGACCGTAAGCTGCTGCTGGCGGTGCTGGATAAGTTCTTTGGCGGGCCAGTAGGGCTGGATAACCTGGCGGCGGCAATTGGCGAAGAGCGTGAGACTATCGAGGACGTGCTGGAGCCGTATCTGATCCAGCAGGGCTTCTTGCAGCGTACCCCGCGTGGTCGTATGGCAACGGTGCGGGCGTGGAATCATTTCGGCATTACGCCGCCCGCGATGCCGTAAGCAGCGATAAATTGTAGCCCCGGTAAGCGAAGCGCCACCGGGGACATGCTGACTACTGCGCGGTCTTTTTCATCATACTGAAAATAAACAACACCGCCGCGCACAGTACCACCGACGGCCCCGCTGGCGTGTCATAAAACGCCGAGAAGGTTAACCCGCCCGTCACCGCAATCATTCCGATAATCACCGCGATACCGGCCATTTGCTCCGGCGTACGCGCAAAACGGCGCGCAGTGGCGGCAGGAATTATCAGCAGCGACGTGATGATCAGCGCGCCAACAAATTTCATCGCCACGCCGATGGTTAACGCCGTCACCAGCATCAACAGCAGCTTCACGCGCTGAAGCTTCACGCCATCGACAAAGGCCAGATCCGGACTGACGGTCATAGCCAGTAAATTCCGCCACTGCCACAGCAGGATCCCGAGCACCACCGCCACGCCAATGGCAATGGAAATGAGATCTTCGGGCGTGACGGCCAGCAGATCGCCAAACAGGTAGGCCATCAGGTCTACGCGGATGTTTGACATCAGGCTCACTACCACCAGGCCCAGCGACAGGGCGCTGTGCGCCATAATGCCGAGCAGGGTATCAATTGCCAGGTGAGGGCGTTTTTCCAGCCAGACCAGACCGGCAGCCAGCAGCAGCGTGACGACAATCACCGCATAAAACGGGTTCACGTCCAGTAACAAACCAAACGCCACACCCAGCAATGAAGCATGGGCCAGCGTATCGCCGAAATAGGACATTCTGCGCCAGACGACAAACGAGCCGAGTGGACCCGCGGCGCAGGCAAGCATAATCCCGGCCAGCCAGCCGGGCAGTAACAGTTCAATCATGAGTGTCCATTTCCCCGACGCAGGACGATTCGTCCCTGTAAATCATGGCGGTGATTGTGATTATGACGATAGATGCCCAGCTGCTCGGCGCCACGATGGCCAAACATAGAGATAAATTCCGGATGCATTGACACCACTTCTGGCGTGCCGGAACAACAAATGTGATGGTTCAGGCACAGCACTTCGTCGGTTTTGGCCATCACCAGGTGCAGATCATGGGACACCATCAGCACCGCGCAGTTTAGCTCCCGACGGAGCTGGTCAATCAGATCGTACAGCGCAACCTGACCGTTGACGTCAACACCCTGCGTCGGCTCGTCCAGGACCAGCAGCTGAGGGCTGCTGAGCAGGGCGCGGGCAAGTAATACGCGCTGGGTTTCACCGCCCGACAGCTTTTGCAAGGGCGCCTCAACAAGATGTCCCGCCTGAACGCGTTTCAGCGCCGGGAGGATATCCGCTTTACGCGTACCGGGACGGAGGCGCAGGAAGCGGCTCACCGTCAGGGGCAGGGTGGCATCGAGGTGTAATTTTTGCGGCACATAGCCGATACGCAACTTGTCTTGGCGGACGATAACACCTGCGTCAGGGGCTACCAGGCCTAATACGACGCGTACCAGCGTCGACTTGCCTGCACCGTTAGGGCCGAGCAGCGTGAGTATTTTGCCGGGCTTCAGATTCAGCGACACGTCAGAAAGGACGCGGCGCTGGCCGAATGAGACCGAAACATTTTCAAGAGAAACTAAAGTCGTCATGTCAATTTAAGCTTGCAGAAGTCATCGAATGTTATAATATCACATTCCACGCATTCATTACGATGATTAGTCGCATTATGTTACAGAAAAATACGCTTCTTTTCGCAGCTTTATCCGCTGCTCTTTGGGGTACAACAGCACAAGATGTTAACGCCGCCGTTGTCGCTTCGCTTAAACCGCTTGGATTTATCGCCTCTGCCATCGCGGATGGGGTCACTGAGACCCAGGTTCTGCTGCCTGATGGTGCTTCCGAGCATGATTATTCCCTGCGTCCATCTGATGTAAAACGCTTACAGAACGCGGACTTAGTGGTCTGGATTGGTCCTGAGATGGAAGCGTTCATGCAGAAGTCAGCCAGTCAGCTTCCCGCTGAGAAACAGGTGACGATTGCCGGGCTGTCCGGCGTGAAACCGTTACTCATGAAAGGAGCTGAGGACGAGGGTGACGAACACGACCACGACCATGCTCACGGTGAAAAAGGTGACGACCATCACCATCACGGCGAATACAACATGCATCTCTGGCTCTCCCCAGAGATAGCGCGGCTTACAGCGGTTGCAATCCACGACAAATTAGTGGAACTTATGCCGCAAAGTCGAATCAAACTCGACGCCAACCTGAAGGATTTTGAGGCTCAATTAGCCGCAACCGACAAACAGGTGGGTAACGAGCTCGCACCGCTTAAAGGAAAAGGGTACTTTGTTTTTCATGATGCCTACGGGTATTACGAGAAACATTACGGTCTGACCCCGCTGGGGCATTTTACCGTCAACCCTGAAATTCAGCCTGGTGCGCAGCGTTTACATGAAATCAGAACACAGTTGGTTGAGCAAAAAGCGACATGCGTTTTTGCTGAGCCACAGTTCAGGCCAGCGGTCGTAGAAGCCGTGGCCAGGGGAACATCCGTGCGCATGGGAACCCTTGACCCGCTAGGTACGAACATCCAGTTGAGCAAAGCGAGCTATTCGCAGTTCCTCAGCCAACTGGCGAATCAGTATGCGAGCTGCCTGAAAGGAGATTAACGAGGAAGTGAATACGTGCAACAGATAGCCCGCTCTGTCGCCCTGGCATTTAACAATCTGCCTCGACCCCACCGCGTTATGCTGGGGTCGCTTACAGTTCTCACATTAGCGGTCGCCGTCTGGCGGCCCTATGTTTACCACCCGAGTTCCGCCCCAATCATTAAAACCATCGAACTGGAGAAGAGCGAGATCCGCTCTCTGCTGCCTGAGGCCAGCGAGCCTATCGATCAGGCCGCTCAGGAAGATGAAGCGATTCCCCAGGATGAGCTGGATGACAAGATCCAGAATGAAGCCGGCATTCATGAATATGTTGTTTCTACTGGCGATACGCTGAGCAGCGTCCTGAACCAGTACGGTATCGACATGGGCAACATCAGCCAGCTCGCCGCATCCGATAAAGAGCTGCGTAACCTGAAAATTGGTCAGCAGCTTTCCTGGACCCTAACGCCCGACGGCGATCTGCAACGTCTGACCTGGGAGATGTCCCGTCGCGAAACCCGCACCTACGATCGCACTGCAAACGGTTTCAAAATGACCAGCGAATTGCAGCAGGGCGACTGGGTTAACAGCGTCATGAAAGGGACCGTCGGCGGCAGCTTTGTTTCCAGCGCACGCGATGCCGGCCTGACCAGCGCTGAAATCAGCTCGGTGATCAAAGCCATGCAGTGGCAGATGGATTTCCGCAAACTGAAAAAAGGCGATCAGTTCTCTGTCCTGATGTCCCGCGAAATGCTGGACGGTAAGCGCGAGCAGAGCCAACTGGTGGGCGTTCGTCTGCGTTCAGACGGCAAAGACTACTACGCCATTCGCGCGGAAGACGGTAAGTTCTATGACCGCAGCGGTACGGGTCTGGCAAAAGGCTTCCTGCGTTTCCCAACGGCGAAACAGTTCCGCGTCTCCTCCAACTTCAACCCGCGTCGTCTGAACCCGGTAACTGGCCGCGTAGCGCCGCACCGTGGCGTTGACTTCGCCATGCCGCAGGGCACGCCAGTGCTGGCGGTAGGGGATGGTGAAGTGGTCATGGCGAAACGCAGCGGTGCTGCTGGCTACTACGTTGCTATTCGTCACGGTCGTACGTACACCACCCGCTACATGCACCTGCGTAAACTGCTGGTCAAACCGGGCCAGAAAGTGAAACGTGGCGATCGCATCGCGTTGTCCGGTAACACCGGCCGGTCGACGGGGCCGCACCTGCACTACGAAGTGTGGATCAACCAGCAGGCAGTTAACCCGCTGACGGCAAAACTGCCGCGCACCGAAGGGCTGACCGGCAAAGATCGCAAAGATTACCTGGCGCAGGTGAAAGAGGTGATGCCGCAGCTGCGCTTCGACTAAGCTCTCCTGATTTAAAAAGCCGGCGTCAGTATGCGCCGGCTTTTTCTTTTGTGCGCGGGCGGCAGCCTCGCTACACTATCCGAATATATTTTTGCGTCACCAGACCCTGGAACCCGCATGGAAACCAAAAAAAACAATATTGAGTACATTCCCGAGTTTGAAAAATCTTTTCGCCACCCGCGTAACTGGGGCGCCTGGCTTGGCGTATACGCGTTTGCTGGCATGGCGTTGCTACCTGCTTCCCTCCGCGATCCGGTGCTCGGCAAAGTGGGGCGCCTGGCAGGGCGCTTAGGTAAAAGCGCACGCCGCCGCGCGCAAATAAATCTGTTGTACTGTTTTCCGGATAAAAGCGACGCCGAACGCGAAGCAATCATTGATGACATGTATACCACCGCGCCACAGGCCATGGCGATGATGGCGGAACTGGCGCTGAAAGGGCCGGAGAAGATCGTCGAACGCGTTGACTGGAAAGGGCTGGAGATCATCGACGAGATGCGTCGCAATGATGAAAAGGTGATTTTCCTGGTGCCGCACGGCTGGGGGGTAGACATTCCGGCGATGTTAATGGCGTCGCAGGGCCAGAAAATGGCGGCGATGTTCCATAATCAGGGAAACAAAATCTACGACTTCGTCTGGAATACCGTGCGCCGTCGCTTTGGCGGGCGTTTGCACGCCCGAAACGATGGCATTAAGCCTTTCATTCAGTCGGTACGTCAGGGTTACTGGGGCTACTATCTGCCCGATCAGGACCACGGCCCGGAACACAGCGAGTTTGTCGATTTCTTCGCAACCTATAAAGCTACGCTACCCGCGATTGGTCGCCTGATGAAAGTCTGCCGCGCCCGCGTGATCCCACTGTTCCCGGTTTATGACGGTAAAACGCATCGCCTGAGCATTGAGGTACGTCCGCCGATGGACGATCTGCTGACCGCAGACGATCACACCATCGCACGTCGCATGAATGAAGAGGTGGAGGTGCTGGTGGGGCCGCATAAGGAGCAATATACGTGGATCCTGAAGCTGCTCAAAACGCGTAAACCTGGCGAAACAGAGCCGTACAAGCGTAAAGAGCTTTTCCCGAAGAAATAGGAAACCTTCACCCCTCTCCCCTTAGGGGAGAGGGGATTGGAGCTTACTCTACGGTCAGTACGCGGGTGGTATTGGTTGAGCCGATGGTGCTCATCACGTCACCCTGCGTCACGATAACGATATCACCGGATACCAGATAACCTTTGTCGCGCAGCAGGTTCACGGCATCGTGCGCGGCGGCCACGCCGTCGTTGGTGCTGTCGAAGTATACTGGCGTCACGCCGCGATACAGCGCCGTCAGGTTCAGCGTACGCTCGTGACGGGACATGGCGAAGATCGGCAGACCGGAGCTGATACGGGACGTCATTAGCGCGGTACGGCCAGATTCGGTCATGGTGATGATCGCCGTGACCCCTTTCAGGTGGTTGGCTGCGTACATCGCAGACATCGCAATCGCTTCTTCCACGTTGTCGAACTGAATGTCCAGACGGTGTTTAGAGACGTTAATGCTTGGGATCTTCTCTGCACCCAGGCACACGCGCGCCATGGCGGCCACGGTTTCTGCCGGATACTGACCTGCCGCGGTTTCCGCTGACAGCATCACCGCATCGGTACCATCCAGCACGGCGTTCGCCACGTCCATGACTTCCGCACGGGTTGGCATTGGGTTGGTGATCATGGATTCCATCATCTGGGTGGCGGTGATCACCGCGCGGTTCAGCTGACGCGCGCGACGGATCAGCGCTTTCTGGATACCGACCAGTTCAGGGTCGCCAATTTCCACGCCCAGGTCACCACGGGCAACCATCACCACGTCAGACGCCAGGATCACGTCGTCCATCGCGTCCTGATCGCAGACCGCTTCAGCGCGTTCCACTTTCGCAACGATTTTCGCATCGCAGCCTGCATCGCGCGCCAGGCGGCGAGCATAGTTCAGATCTTCGCCGCAGCGCGGGAAGGAGACGGCCAGGTAATCCACGCCGATCTGCGCTGCGGTCACGATATCCGCTTTGTCTTTATCGGTCAGCGCTTCGGCAGACAGGCCACCGCCGAGTTTGTTGATGCCTTTGTTGTTGGAGAGCGGGCCGCCGACGGTCACTTCGGTGAATACCTTCATACCCTGAACTTCCAGCACTTTCAGCTGTACGCGTCCGTCGTCCAGCAGCAGGATGTCGCCAGGCACAACGTCAGCAGGCAGACCTTTGTAGTCGATACCCACTTTTTCCTTATCGCCTTCGCCTTTGCTCAGGTTGGCATCCAGCAGGAATTTATCGCCGATGTTGAGGAAGACTTTGCCTTCTTTAAAGGTCGATACGCGGATTTTTGGACCTTGCAGGTCACCGAGGATAGCAACATGGCGGCCCAGTTTAGCTGCGATTTCACGCACTTTGTCGGCACGTAATTTATGGTCTTCTGGCGTACCGTGAGAGAAGTTCATGCGCACCACGTTGGCACCCGCGGCGATAATCTTTTCGAGGTTATTATCGCGGTCGGTGGCCGGGCCTAAGGTGGTGACGATCTTGGTTCTGCGAAGCCTTCTGGACATGTAATACTCCGTTGACTGAAACAACTTTGGTGTTGCGTGAACATAGAATCGGCCTTCATCTATCGCAAGGCAGTAGCGAGGGGACCGAATGCCGTAAATCGTACATCGTAGTTATTAGGGAACATCGCTCTTTATAAGCAATTCTTTATCAAAACGCGATTCTTTCAGGGCTTCCTTGACCCGCTTCAAGTTATCCCGGAATTTTGCGCCCCGGCGTAAGGTAAAACCGGTCGCCAGCACGTCGATGACCGTCAACTGCGCCAGGCGGGAGACCATCGGCATGTACATGTCGGTGTCCTCCGGTACGTCCAGGGTAATAGCGAGCGTCGCTTCCCTGGCCAGCGGCGTACCTGCCGTCGTCAGGGCGATGACCATCGCATCGTTGTCACGCGCGAGCTGCGCCAGCTCCACCTGGCTCTTGGTGCGGCCCGTATGGGAGATGAGTACCACGACATCATCTTCACTACAATTCATACAGCTCATGCGTTGCAGCACAATGTCATCGGAGTAAATCACCGGCACGTTAAAGCGAAAGAACTTATTCATGGCGTCATGCGCCACGGCGGCGGACGAGCCAAGGCCAAAGAAGGCAATCCGTTTGGCCTGCGTGAGAAGATCGACCGCGCGATTCACTGAACTCATGTCCAGAGACTGGCGAACGTGGTCGAGCGTGGCCATAGCCGATTCAAATATTTTTGCGGTGTAAGCATCAACGCTGTCGTCTTCATCTACATTGCGATTAACATACGGGGTGCCGTTTGCCAGACTTTGGGCCAGATGCAGTTTAAAATCAGGAAAGCCGCGCGTGTCCAGACTACGACAGAATCGATTGACCGTCGGTTCGCTGACGCCCGATTCCTGTGCCAGAGCGGCGATGCTTGAATGAATCGCCTGAGCGGGCGCGGCGAGAATAACTTCAGCCACTTTGCGCTCGGATTTGCTAAGGTGTTCCAGTTGAAACTGGATTTTTTCCAGCATGTTCATTGTTAACAAGACGCTCATGAGGGCATAAACGATTTCATAAAGAGATGAAATCTTGATTCGATTTAGCCGATATTACCCCCGGGACTCCCGAAAGGGTAATCGTCGACAAGAAATGTTGTTGTTTTTTTTCATTACTTGATCGACGTCGGGTTTTGCTCTGACCCTGTTGCGCAAAGAATCGACGTTTGTTGCGTCATCAGACGGGCGTAATGGCCCGGGCGACGAAAAATTACCGTATCGCACGCGACGTTAAGCGCTAATGGTTTCAGGAAACGCGTAAAAGCAGTACAGTGCATTGTAATAAAATTACAACGATACCTGGCAGAGTACCAGGCGATCTAACTGAGGAGAATGACATGGCGGTAACGCAAACAGCCCAGGCATGTGACCTGGTCATTTTCGGCGCTAAAGGCGATCTTGCACGCCGAAAATTGCTGCCTTCCCTGTATCAGCTCGAAAAAGCGGGCCAGATCCATCCCGATACCCGGATCCTTGGGGTAGGACGCGCAGACTGGGATAAGGAGGCTTATACCAAAGTCGTGCGCGAGGCGCTCGAAACGTTCATGAAAGAGAAAATCGATGAAAGCCTTTGGGATAAGCTGAGCGGGCGTCTCGATTTCTGCAACCTGGACGTCAACGATGTAGGCGCCTTTACCCGTCTGGGTGAAATGCTTGACCAGGAAAATCGTGTCACTATTAACTATTTCGCCATGCCGCCAAGCACCTTCGGCGCCATCTGCAAAGGTCTGGGCGAGGCGAAGCTGAACGCCAAACCGGCGCGCGTGGTGATGGAGAAACCGCTGGGTACGTCGCTGGCGACCTCGCGTGAAATCAACGACCAGGTGGGCGAGTTCTTTGAGGAGTGTCAGGTTTACCGTATTGACCACTATCTGGGCAAAGAGACGGTACTGAACCTGCTGGCGCTGCGTTTTGCCAACTCCCTGTTCGTGAACAACTGGGACAACCGCACTATCGACCACGTGGAAATTACCGTGGCGGAAGAGGTGGGCATCGAAGGCCGTTGGGGCTACTTCGACCAGGCCGGCCAGATGCGTGACATGATCCAGAACCACCTGCTGCAAATTCTGTGCATGATTGCCATGTCTCCACCGTCAGATCTGACGGCCGACAGCATTCGTGACGCCAAAGTGAAAGTGCTGAAATCACTGCGCCGTATTGACCGCTCCAACGTGCGTGAGAAAACCGTGCGCGGCCAGTACACCGCAGGTTTTGCCCAGGGGAAAAAAGTTCCTGGCTATCTGGAAGAAGAGGGCGCGAACAAGTCCAGCAACACCGAGACGTTTGTGGCGATCCGTGTGGATATCGACGACTGGCGCTGGGCCGGTGTGCCGTTCTACCTGCGTACCGGTAAACGTCTGCCAGCAAAATGCTCCGAAGTGGTGGTCTACTTCAAAAATCCGGAACTGAACCTGTTCAAAGAATCCTGGCAGGAACTGCCGCAGAACAAACTGACCATCCGTCTGCAACCGGACGAGGGTGTGGATATTCAGATCCTCAACAAAGTGCCGGGCCTTGATCACAAACACAACCTGCAAACTACCAAGCTGGACCTGAGCTACTCTGAAACCTTCAACCAGACGCATCTCGCCGATGCTTACGAGCGTCTGCTGCTGGAAACCATGCGTGGTATCCAGGCGCTGTTCGTCCGCCGCGATGAAGTGGAAGAGGCGTGGAAGTGGGTCGACTCTATCACCGAAGCGTGGGCAGCCGATCAGGACGCGCCAAAACCGTATCAGGCGGGAACATGGGGACCTGTCGCCTCCGTTGCGATGATCACCCGTGATGGACGCTCCTGGAACGAGTTTGAATAACCACTTTCTCTAGCCCAAAGGTGTTATTTTACCGGTAACATGATCTAACACAGCAAGTGGCATAATTTTTATCTTTTAAGCTCCGCGTGGATTCACCCGCGGAGCTTTTTTTATTACACTCCCTTCAGACATTTTGCCCCTGTGCTCCGGATATCAGGCGTTTCAGCGTTGTTAACAACCGTCAGAAACTGTGTAAACTCCCGAGCCTGGACAGATAAATTAGAGGAGCTTTTATGAATCCGACATTGTTACGCGTAACACAACGCATCGTTGAACGCTCGAAAGAGACCCGTGCTGCCTACCTTGCCCGCATCGAACAGGCGAAGAGTGAAACTGTCCATCGCTCTCAGCTGGCCTGCGGGAATCTGGCCCACGGCTTTGCGGCCTGCCAGCCTGGTGATAAAGACGCGCTGAAAAGCATGTTGCGTAACAATATCGCCATCATTACCTCCTATAACGACATGCTTTCAGCCCACCAGCCGTATGAGGCCTACCCGGCTATCATCCGCAATGCGCTGCACAGCGTGAACGCGGTGGGCCAGGTTGCAGGCGGCGTGCCGGCCATGTGTGATGGCGTAACCCAGGGCCAGGACGGTATGGAGCTGTCCTTGCTGAGCCGCGAAGTGATCGCCATGTCGGCGGCAGTGGGCCTCTCTCACAACATGTTTGATGGCGCGCTCTATCTGGGCGTGTGCGACAAAATCGTCCCGGGGCTGGTGATGGCCGCGCTGTCGTTTGGCCATCTGCCAGCGATTTTTGTGCCGTCAGGCCCGATGGCTAGTGGTCTGCCAAACAAGGAAAAAGTCCGTATCCGCCAGCTGTATGCCGAAGGAAAAGCGGACCGTCAGGCACTGCTGGAAGCGGAAGCCGCGTCCTATCATGCGCCGGGCACCTGTACGTTCTACGGTACGGCCAACACCAACCAGATGGTGGTGGAGTTTATGGGTATGCAGCTGCCGGGCTCGTCGTTCATCCAGCCGGATGCGCCACTGCGTAAAGCGCTGACCGAAGCCGCAGCCCGTCAGGTGACGCGCCTGACCGGTAACGGCAACGAGTGGATGCCAATGGGCAAAATGGTGGATGAAAAAGTCATCGTAAACGGGATTGTCGCCCTGCTGGCGACCGGCGGTTCAACCAACCATACCATGCACCTTGTCGCGATGGCGCGCGCGGCGGGCATTCTGATCAACTGGGATGACTTCTCCGATATCTCCTCCGTGGTACCGCTGATGGCGCGTCTGTACCCGAACGGTCCGGCGGACATCAACCACTTCCAGGCCGCGGGCGGCGTGCCGGTGCTGATGCGCGAGCTGCTGAAAGGCGGCCTGCTGCATGAGGATGTCAACACGGTGGCGGGCTTTGGCCTGCATCGCTATACCCTTGAACCCTGGCTGAACAACGGTGAGCTGGACTGGCGCGAAGGGGCGAGCGACTCGCTCGATCCTCAGGTTATCGCAACCTTCGAACAGCCGTTCTCTCCTCACGGCGGCACCAAAGTGCTGAGCGGTAACCTTGGACGTGCCGTGATGAAAACCTCTGCCGTGCCGGAAGAGAATCAGGTTATCGAAGCCCCGGCGGTGGTGTTTGAAAGCCAGCACGACGTTTTACCTGCCTTTGACGCGGGTCTGCTTGATAAAGACTGTGTGGTCGTGGTGCGTCATCAGGGACCAAAAGCGAACGGGATGCCAGAATTACATAAACTTATGCCGCCGCTTGGTGTATTATTGGACCGCCGTTTCAAAATCGCACTGGTAACCGATGGACGCCTTTCAGGGGCATCCGGTAAAGTGCCTTCAGCGATTCATGTCACCCCGGAAGCCTACGACGGCGGCCTGCTGGCGAAAGTGCGTGATGGTGACATGATCCGCGTTAACGGTCAGACAGGCGAGTTAACCCTGCTGGTGGATGAAGCAGAGCTGGCGGCGCGTCAGCCACATATTCCTGACCTGAGCGCGTCACGCGTGGGTACCGGACGCGAAATGTTTGGTGCGTTGCGTGAGAAACTCTCCGGTGCGGAGCAGGGCGCAACCTGTATTACGTTTTAAGACGACTTGATTTTAACGATCTGGCGAGAGAAAACTCTGATGAAAAACTGGAAAACAAGTGCAGAAGCAATCCTGACCACTGGCCCTGTCGTGCCGGTTATTGTGGTAAACAAACTGGAGCACGCTGTCCCAATGGCGAAGGCACTGGTTGCGGGTGGCGTTCGCGTTCTGGAAGTGACCCTGCGTACCGCCTGTGCGATGGATGCGATCCGTGCTATCGCCAAAGAAGTGCCGGAAGCGATCATTGGTGCCGGTACGGTTCTGAATGCGCAGCAGCTGGCGGAAGTGACCGAAGCGGGCGCACAGTTTGCCATCAGCCCGGGGCTGACTGAGCCGCTACTGAAAGCCGCAACCGAAGGTTCTATTCCGCTGATCCCGGGTATCAGCACCGTTTCTGAACTGATGCTGGGCATGGACTACGGCCTGAAAGAGTTCAAATTCTTCCCGGCTGAAGCGAACGGCGGCACCAAAGCGTTGCAGGCCATTGCGGGCCCATTCTCCCAGGTGCGTTTCTGCCCAACGGGCGGCATCTCTCCGGCCAACTACCGTGACTATCTGGCGCTGAAAAGCGTGCTGTGCATCGGCGGCTCCTGGCTGGTTCCGGCGGATGCGCTGGAAGCAGGCGACTGGGATCGCATCACTAAACTGGCTCGCGAAGCGGTAGAAGGCGCGAAACAGTAAGTTTGTTTGCCGGGTGTCGGCTGCGCCTAACCCGGCCAGCCAGACAGTTAAAACGGGCCTTTCGGCCCGTTTTTTTATCCTGCTACGCTGACGTTCGCAGCCGCTCTTTTTGCTCTCGCGACGGCTTCGTCCACATTTTCCCCGGTCGCTAATGCCACGCCCAGACGACGGCTTCCGTCGATCTCCGGTTTGCCGAACAGCCGGACCTGCAAGCCTGCGCCAACCGCACCTTCGACGTTATCAAAGGTGACATTCTGGCTGGTCAGCTGCGGCAGGATCACCGCCGAGGCTGCCGGGCCGTACTGACGGATGCCGCCAACCGGCAGGCCGAGGAAAGCGCGTACATGCAGCGCGAACTCAGAGAGATCCTGTGAAATCAGCGTAACCATCCCGGTATCGTGCGGACGAGGGGAGACTTCGCTGAAGATCACCTCGTCGCCGCAAACAAACAATTCCACGCCGAACAGGCCGTAGCCGCCCAGCGCCAGCACCGTCTTGCGGGCGATCTCCTGTGCGCGTGCCAGCGCCAGCGCGCTCATCTGCTGCGGCTGCCAGGATTCGCGATAATCGCCGTCTTCCTGCCGATGACCAATCGGGTCGCAGAAATAAACGCCATCCACGGCGCTGACGGTGAGCAGGGTAATTTCAAAATCAAACTTCACCACGCCTTCCACGATGACGCGCCCGGCCCCGGCTCGGCCTCCCTGCTGGGCATAGTCCCAGGCGTTGTCCAGCGTGCTGCTGTCGCGGATAAAGCTCTGCCCTTTGCCGGAGGAGCTCATTACCGGCTTAATGATGCACGGGTAGCCAATCTCCTCTACGGCCTGGAGAAACGCAGCTTTATCCCCGGTAAAACGGTAGCTGGAGGTCGGGAGCTGTAATTCTTCTGCCGCCAGGCGACGAATGCCTTCCCGGTTCATGGTCAGTTTTGCCGCAGTGGCGCAGGGCACCACGCGCTGGCCTTCCTGTTCAAGGGCAATCAACATCTCAGTGGCAATGGCCTCAATTTCAGGTACCACGAAATCCGGTTTTTCGTCGGCAATTAACCCCCGCAGCGCATTACCGTCAAGCATATCGATGACGTGCGAGCGATGCGCGACGTGCATGGCGGGCGCATTCGCGTAACGGTCCACCGCAATCACTTCCACACCTAAACGCTGGCATTCAATGGCCACTTCTTTACCCAGTTCACCCGATCCCAACAGCATGACGCGCGTCGCGGCGGGACGCAGCGCGGTTCCTAAACGAGTCATAAAAATCCCCCTGAAAAAGATGCGGGCAGTATAAACGAAAACGTTTGCGTCTGTCTTGTATGGGGATAACCGGACAGCAGGGAAATTTGCGCTTCTTTAGTACTGACAGACATTTCCTGACACCCGCTCGCTTAGGCTGTGAAGGTTACGCACTGTTACGTGAGGAAAAATATGTCAGGCTGGATGAATCAACTGCAATCCCTGTTGGGACAAAAAGGCTCGTCGTCCGGCGAGCAGGGTCTGAGCAAGCTGCTGGTGCCGGGTGCGCTCGGCGGGCTGGCCGGTTTGCTGGTTGCCAATAAATCATCGCGGAAACTGCTTACCAAATACGGTACCGGCGCGCTGCTGGCGGGCGGAGGGGCTATTGCAGGCTCCGTCTTATGGAACAAATACAAAGACAAGGTGCGCAGCGCGCATCAGGATGAACCGCAGTACGGGAAGCAGGTATCGCCGTTAGATTTACGCACCGAGCGGTTGATCCTCGCCCTGGTCTTTGCGGCCAAGAGCGACGGGCATATTGATGTCATTGAACGTGCCGCAATTGAACAGCAGATGCGGGAAGCGGGCGTTGAGGAGCAGGGCAGGGCGCTGGTGGCGCAGGCCATCGAACAGCCGCTTGATCCGCAGCGTCTGGCGCAAAGCGTGAAAAACGAAGAAGAGGCGCTGGAACTCTATTTTCTGAGCTGTGCCGCCATCGATATCGATCACTTTATGGAGCGCAGCTACCTGAACGCCCTGGGCGATGCGCTGAAGATCCCACAGGACGTTCGTGAGGGAATTGAGCAGGATATTCAGCAGCAGAAGCAGACCCTCGTGGGCTAGAAGGCCATGTTTCGCTTGCATCATACGCGTGTTTTGCCAACCTTATAGGATGTAAAACGAAAAAGTAAGAATGCCATGCCTCCAAAAGCCCGACGTACTCCTTATGCGATCACCACGCATGGCGATACGCGTATCGATAACTACTACTGGCTGCGGGACGATTCTCGTTCCCGGCCAGAGGTGCTGGACTATCTGCACGAGGAAAACGACTATGGCCGCCAGGTCATGGCCAGCCAGCAGGCGCTTCAGGATCAACTTCTGAAGGAAATGGTGCAGCGTATCCCCCAGCGTGATGTCTCTGCCCCGTGGTGCAAAAACGGTTATCGCTATCGCCATATTTATGAGCCGGGAAACGAATATCCCATCTACCAGCGCCAGTCTGTGCTGAGCGCCGAGTGGGATGAATGGGAGATCCTGCTGGATGCTAACAAACGTGCGGCCCACAGTGAGTTTTATACGCTGGGCGGCATGTCCATTTCCCCCGATAACGCCATTATGGCGCTGGCTGAGGATTACCTCTCCCGCCGCCAGTACGGTTTGCGTTTCCGCAATCTTGAAACGGGAAACTGGTATCCCGAAATGCTGGATAATGTCTCCCCCGATTTTGTCTGGGGTAACGATTCAGAAACGGTCTACTACGTTAAAAAGCATGTCTCAACGCTGCTGCCTTATCAGGTCTGGCGTCATACGGTGGGGACCGATTCCGCCGACGATGAACTGGTGTATGAGGAAAAAGATGAGACGTTCTATGTCAGCCTGCACAAAACGTCGTCTCGCCACTACGTGATCATTTTCCTCTCCAGTGCCACCACCTCAGAAGTGCTGCTGCTGGATGCAGAGCTGCCGGATGCGCAGCCGCTGTGCTTCCTGCCGCGCCGTAAAGATCATGAGTACAGCCTGGATCACTTCCAGCACAGCTTTTACCTGCGTTCGAACCGCGAGGGCAAAAACTTTGGCCTTTATAAAACCAAAGTGCGCGATGAACGCAAATGGGAAGTGTTAATTCCCGCGCGCGATCAGGTGATGCTGGAGGGGTTCACCCTGTTTACCGACTGGCTGGTGGTGGAAGAGCGTCAGCGCGGACTGACCAGTATCCGCCAAATCAACCGCAAAACCCGCGAAGTGGTGGGCATTGCGTTCGATGACCCGGCTTACGTGACGTGGATCGGCTTTAACCCGGAACCGGAATCGTCCCGCCTGCGGTACGGCTATTCGTCGATGACCACCCCGGATACGTTGTTTGAACTGGATATGGACACCGGGCAGCGTCAGGTGATTAAACAGGCGGAGGTCCGGGGTTTTGAGTCGGAAAATTATCGCAGTGAGCACCTGTGGGTGACCGCACGCGACGGCGTTGAAGTCCCAGTGTCGCTCGTCTATCACAAGGCGCACTTCAACAAAGGTAAAAACCCCATCCTCGTCTATGGCTATGGCTCCTATGGATCCAGCATGGACGCCGATTTCAGCAGCAGCAGGCTGAGCCTGCTCGACCGCGGTTTTGTTTATGCGATTGCCCATATTCGCGGCGGCGGCGAGCTGGGTCAGCACTGGTATGAAGACGGAAAATTTCTCAAAAAGAAAAATACCTTTAATGACTACCTTGATGTTTGCGATGCGCTGATCGCGCAGGGTTATGGCGATCCGCAGCTCTGCTTTGGCATGGGGGGCAGCGCCGGGGGCATGCTTATGGGCGCCGTGATCAACCAGCGGCCTGAACTGTTTAAAGGCGTTATCGCCCAGGTGCCGTTTGTGGACGTGGTGACGACCATGCTGGATGAGTCCATTCCACTGACCACCGGGGAGTTTGAGGAGTGGGGGAACCCGCAGGATGAAACCTATTATCGCTACATGAAAGAGTACAGCCCGTACGATAACGTCGAGGCGAAAGCCTATCCGCATATGCTGGTGACCACCGGCCTGCACGATTCTCAGGTACAGTACTGGGAGCCCGCGAAATGGGTGGCGAAGTTGCGTGAGCTGAAAACTGACGATAATTTGCTGCTGCTGTGTACCGATATGGACTCGGGGCACGGAGGGAAATCAGGGCGATTTAAATCCTATGAAGGGGTGGCGCTGGAGTACGCCTTTTTGATTGGCCTGGCGCAGGATACGCTGCCAGGCCGGGCGGGGACTCAGGCTTCGCCTAAATAATGCTTCAGCGTCAGGCGCAGTTCCGGGCTCATTCTGTCGAGGTTGTTGTACAGCCAGCGCAGATAGCCCGGATCTTTGTCCGCCACTTCCGATACTGGCTTCCCGCGATATTTTCCGAACGTAAAGGTGGTCAGTAGCGCGGGGCGCCCGGTAATGGTCGCCATATCGTCTGGCGTCCAGCCGGAAGTATTCATGATATCAATCAGGAGCGCTGCGGTGATGTAGCAGTCGTAAAGAGCGCGGTGATGATGCAGCCCTTCCGGCGTCCGCACACTGAGTTTGCGCGACTTATACAGCGCCATATTGCTGTATTTGATCCCCGGCCAGAGACGGCGCGCCAGCTTCATAGTGCAAATCCATTCGCCGGGCATCTCCGGCAGCACGCGGCGGTCAAAGCTGGCGTTATGGGCCACATACCACTGGCTACCGTGGTATAGAGGGATGATCTCTTCAATCCACGGCTTGTCCGCCACCATCGATTCCGTAATGCGATGTATCGCCATCGCCTGCGCACTGATGGGACGATCCGGGCGCACCAGATGGCTCATGGGGTTGATTATCTTTCCATCAATCACGTCGACAGAAGCGACTTCCACAATTCCACCCTGCAAATCACAGGTTTCGGTATCGATAACGCGCAGCATTGATCGCTCCTGATCCAAAAATGCCTAGCCTAATGGAATGATATCGCCTTGCCAACCCTGTTGGCCTAAAGAACCGGTTAGCAGCAGTTCTCCCTTATCGGCACGTACGATCAGCTGACCTTTTTCATCCCATAACGCGCTACCGCCGCGCGCGTTCGCCATTAATACCGCGATGGCGTACTTGTGCGCGAAGCGTTGTAACGAACCGATGGATTGCCGCCAGCGATGCTCGCCCACGGCCAGGCTGCTGGTGAACAGCGTTGCCTCCGGGTCCAGTTCCGGGGCGTCAGCCTGGTTATCCACGATGGTTAACCGTTTATCGCCAGGAATAACACCCGCACCGTTGCCCTGCGGATAACGCCGAATGGTCGACAGGTTAGGGGTGAAAAGCGCGAGTCCTTTCTGGGGCTGGCCGTGTTGCTGGAGCGTAATACCAGCAATCACCGTGATGAAACGTGACTGGGCGGCGTGAAGGAGGGGGGCAAGCTGCAAATCGTCAGGGGGTGGGGGTAAGGATGTTCCGCCTGGGCCGGTAAGCGAAAGCTCCGGAAAGACGATTAAATCGCACCCATGCCAGGCAGCCTCGGCAATAAAGTGCAGGTGATGTTTTACGTGCTCATCAACACAGTTGTGCCGCGGGGCATACTGAGCCGCGGCAATATTCCATCGTGACATCGTGACTTCCTTATACACTAAGTCGCTGGGATTTTAAGATTACACCTAAATTTATCAGGGTTTTCTTATCCTGCCACATAACGCGTAAGGAAGTGTAACGAGACGTTAAGCTTATTTAACTTTAGGTTCGTACGGCAGGCGCGAGAGATTGACGGAGGCGAGGCGATGCGCAATGAGACGTTCGCGAAACCAGTCGCGCAGATGCGCGGGTTGTTCACGCTCTACCACTTCAGCCACGACGGGCATGTTGTAACGCTCTTTGAATGCGACCCCCGCGGCGGCGAGATCGACATTCACTTTGTCCATCTCGTCCTGAGGAAGGGCGGCCAGATTAACGTTCATTTCCTTCTCCTTTTTCTGCGGCGGCAACGTTACCGCGATTGTTCAACGATGACAAGGGAGCAAAGGATGTTCCTCGACTCGTTAATTATACAGAGTTATTCTTTAGCATTCAGGCATAACGAAAAGGAATGATTGTGATGCATTTTACCCCTTCCCGTGTCGCGTGCGCGCTGGTCTTTCTGCTCTCTTCAGCCATCACGCCCTCAGTTCTGGCCCATGCGCATCTTAAGCAGCAATCCCCGCAGGAAAATACCGTTGCGGTGGCACCAGAGGTCATTACCCTGAACTTCTCGGAAGGCATTGAGCCTGCCTTCAGCGGCGTGGTGGTGACGGACGCGCAGCAGCACAAGATCCAGACCGGCGCGGTGAAGCGTGACGAGAAGGATAACGCAAAGCTGATTGTTCCTCTTGAGAAACCGTTGACGTCCGGCACCTACACGGTGGACTGGCATGTGGTCTCCGTGGATGGCCACAAAACCAAAGGCAGCTATCACTTTAGCGTGAAATAGCATGCTGACCCTGAGCTACGTCGCGTTACGCTTTATCCATTTTGCTGCGCTGATGCTGCTTTTCGGCAACGCGCTTTACAGCGTCTGGTTTGCGCCGTCTTCGTTGCAGCGCCTCATGACCCGGCGTTTCCAGCGGCAGCAGAAACTCGCGGCCTTAATCAGCCTGATAGCGGCTCTGCTGATGTTTGGCCTGCAAAGTGGGTTGATGGGCAACGGCTGGGGCGATGTCATTCGTCCGGCGGTCTGGCGCAGCGTGCTGGGAACGCAATTTGGCGGCGTCTGGTTGTGGCAAATGGTGCTGGCCGCTGTGACGGCGGGCGCTGCATGGCTTACCCCGCAAAAAGGCTCACGGCTGTTACTGCTCGCGATGGGGCAGCTGGTGCTGCTGGCGGGCGTGGGACATGCCGCGATGAACGGTGGCGCACCGGGAGCGTTGCATCGTCTCAACCATGCGCTTCACCTGCTCTGCGCCGCGACCTGGGTGGGTGGTTTACTGCCGCTGCTGTTTTGTATGCGTCTGGCGAAAGGCCGCTGGCAGCCAGCCGCTATCTTTACCATGATGCGCTTCTCCCGCGTGGGGCATTACGCCGTGGCAGGCGTGCTGCTGACCGGGATAATCAATACGCTCTTTATTGTTGGCATAAACGTGCCGTGGCAGGCGCCTTATGTCCAGCTGTTGTTGTTCAAATGTGCGCTGGTCATGATGATGGTGGCAATTGCGCTGGCGAATCGGTATTTTCTTGTGCCACGCTTTCGCCCGGAGGCCGGGCGGGAACAACAGATTTTTATCAGGATGACACAGGCAGAGGTGGTGCTGGGCGCGCTGGTACTGGCCGCCGTCAGCCTGTTCGCGACCTGGGAACCCTTCTGACAAGGTTAAATAACATATGAAAAAGACACTGCTTTCTCTTTTACTTCTCACCTGTGCCAGCAGTGCGTTAGCCGCGCCGCAGGTCATCACTGTCAGCCGGTTTGAAGTGGGTAAGGACAACTGGGCATTTAATCGTGAAGAAGTCATGCTTACCTGCCGTCCCGGTAACGCGCTGTATGTCATCAATCCCAGTACGCTCGTGCAGTATCCGTTAAATGACGTGGCGGAGCAGCAGGTTGCCAGCGGGAAAAGTAACGGACAGCCTGTCAGCGTGATCCAGGTAGATGACCCGGCAAACCCCGGGCAGAAGAAGAGTCTGGCACCGTTTATTGAGCGCGCTGAAAAGCTCTGCTAGCCGTCAGGTTTCCAGTAAAAAAAAACCGCAGGTGCTTGTAAAAGCTCTGCGGTTTTTCACATTTAGTGATGTTCTGACGCTTTTTTTCAGACCACTTTTACTGTGGACTGGAAAACCTGACGTCGTCATCTATTCTTAAAGGGCAAGGCGATTGAGCCTGCATTAATGCCAACTTTTAGCGCACGGCTCTCTCCCAAGAGCCATTTCCCTGGACCGAATACAGGAATCGTATTCGGTCTCTTTTTATCTGCTTGAAAATAAACGATAAAATCCGGTTTTCGTCTCAGCAGAAGGTTCACTTCCTGTGCGCCTGCCTCAAACATACCACAACCCGGCAGGCGTAAGTCCAGTCCTTTTTGGCTGTTTTGTTAAATTTTTGTTTGTTTTTTGCCTGAGGCGGCTGCGGGATCAATGCGCGCATGTACGGAAGCCGCAATATCATCAAGTAACGCAAAGCGGCGACGGTATTCGGCGCGTTTTTTGCTGGCAATCTCCTCCAGTGCTTTACGCTCCATCTGGAGCGGCAACTGCCAGCAGAAGGGGGAGAGTTTCTTTCCGTTCAGGCCTTCCCAGAACTCGTCGTAGCTGGCGTGAAAATGACGGCCTTTGCTCAGACGGTAGCGCAGCGCGCGGAAAACATGGCCTTCATCGCTGACGGCAAAAATCGCGCTAATGTTCGAGCGTGAGGCAAGCTGGAAGATCACCTCCATCAGCACGCGTTTCGGGAAAAGCCCATGGCAGGCACGGGTAGCCTGCTTAATCACCTCCCGTGAAACATGACGACGTGGACCCTGAAGGCCGCCGATCACCAGCACCGTACGGCCGTTACTGCGTGCGACACAGAACGTCAGGCTGGCAAGCAGCGTATTGTCATTGTCGTGCAGCCAAAGCGTGCTTTCGCCTTCGCGTTCGGCCTTACCTGCGGACGAGGCGTGGACGGTATAGATTTCGCCGTTTTTTGCCTCGAACCGGACAACCGGCACCTCTTGCGGGCTGGTCAGCGCGTGGGCGAGGGCGATGTTTTTCAGACTATCAATCCACTGATAGTGGCTGACGATAGCATCGGCCCGATCGTTTGAGTTCAGGCCGCGCATCAGATACTGGCGGTGAGTTTTGCTCGGCAAGGTAATTTGAGAGGTGAGCAGCCTGTCGAAATCATCGCGCCCGGACAGGGCCTCCAGCATGCGATGGGTGGAGGACCAGAATAAAAGCGAGCGTAGAAGGAACTTTAACCGGTAATCACGTTTGTGCCAGATTGGGCCGGGAACGCGTTTTCCTCTCACCAGTTCAGAAATAATATTTGTGCGATGCGGATAAAAAACCTCGTTTTGCAGGTGTATGTTTGACACGTGAAAATCCCTCTTTTTATTCCGCTCTATTTTAAAGGCCAGGGAATAAGGGATTAATAGCGCAGCGATCTTTATTTCCTGCTGGTTTATGGTTTGTTTGGATTCGCAAAATCCAACGCCAGCTCATGACATTTTCTGTGGCAGCTATACTTCTTACAGGAGGCGTTATGTATCAGAAAATAGAGGGAGAACACTGGCGTCATGTCTGGGTTGTCAGCGATATTCATGGTTGCTATCAGTGGCTTATGGATGAGCTGAAACGACGGCATTTTAATCCTGATACGGATCTGCTGATCTCGGTGGGGGATATTATCGATCGCGGGCCTGACAGCGTAAAATGTTTACAGCTGATGCAGGAAAACTGGTTTTATGCGGTACGCGGTAATCACGAGCAAATGGCGTTAGATGCGCTTGAAAATAATGATTTTAGTCTCTGGTCGATAAATGGCGGTAACTGGTTTACCGGGCTTAAGGACGCTCAACAAAAACAGGCGAAGGGTTTACTCGATGCGTGTCGGGACTTACCGCACATTATTGAAATAACCTGCAAAAACGGTCTGAACGTGATTGCTCATGCGGATTATCCCTCCGCCGAATATGGCTGGCATAAGCCGGTGGATGCCCAGCGCGTGCTGTGGGATCGCGACCGGCTAATGGGTTTTATGGTGGGCAAAGGGCAGGGCATTAGCGGTGCGGATCACTTCTGGTTTGGACATACGCCTGTGGACAAACGCTACGATTTTAACAATCTGCACTACATTGATACGGGGGCAGTATTCGGGGGCTTTCTGACGCTGGCGCAGCTTCAGTAATAAATAACCCGCCTTCGGGCGGGTTCTCTTTGAGTCAGGCAAGACGCAAGACCCAGGCATCGGTTTTACTGTCGTAATGCTCACGGTACAGAACGGAATGTTCCCCATCAAGGATCGCCGGGACGCTGGTATCTGCATCCCAGGCGTCCAGCTGCATGCACAAATCCGGATCGGATTTGCAGGGAATACTTAACGTTCGTTCGCCTTGTGATTCGCCGCGCAATTCAGCGTCGTCGATTTCAAAAGCGCCAATGCGTACGCTGGTTTTCGTCATAATGCTCTCCGGTTTGTTGCCCAAAATCTGGTATGACCAGTGCAGTCACCCATTCTTGATCCTAGACAAGGAGAGCGAAATCGCCAGTAAAAAAATGCGCTTTTTTTCAGGCGCTGCGGTTGTTACCGGTAAACAGGCGGCCATCGCGTACCAGTTCGCGCGGATAGCTGTTTTTCAGCCGCGAGCCGACTTTTTTCGCCAGCCCCAGCGGATAGCCCTGATACGTCACGATGACTTCATCCTGTGAGGGGCCGTCTTCCGGGTAAACGTCACGACCGCGATACCACTCTTCCGCTTCCTGATGCGTCAGGGCAAAGGTGTTCTCACTGCCGGCCAGCGCAATGACCGCTTCGTGCTGCCAGCGATAGCCTTTGTTGTGGATCTCCGCCAGGCGAATACCGAGGCGGGAGAAACGCACCTTACCAATCAGCGGTTCGATGTTGACCGGGAACAGCCACAGCTCTTTGTCACGCATCCAGAGGCGCAGGCTCTCATCCCAGTGCAGGCCGACTTTGCCCGCAGCCGCTTGCGCCTGTGCCGCCTCACGGCCTTTGACCGGCGTGAACGGGAAGTTGCCGACCTTAAACTTAGGGGCAGGCAAAGGATCGACGGCGCGGGTTTTACGCAGACGGGCAACAAAGAAGCCTTCGCAATCGTAAATCTGCGGGAAGACATGCAGGAAGCCTTCAGGCGTGGCCGCATGACTGGCCGAGTCGAAGAGGGTGTCCAGCGGCAGAAACTCGACGGCATCCGCATAGCGTTGCTTGAGCCACAGGCAGACGTCCTCGTTTTCATCGCGATTCAGCGTGCAGGTAGAGTAAACCAGCGTCCCGCCTGGGCGCAGGGCATGAAACGCGCTGTCGATCAGTTCGCGCTGTGTGGCGGCGATCTCCAGGTTGCTTTCAACGGACCAGTTTTTTAACGCATCAGGATCTTTACGCACCACGCCTTCGCCGGAGCAGGGCGCGTCGAGCAGGATGGCATCAAAGGCTTCCGGCAGGGCAGCGCCAAACACGCGACCATCGAAGTGCGTTAACGCGACGTTGTGGATCCCGCAGCGGCTGATATTGGCGTGCAGGACTTTAACGCGGCTGGCGGAAAATTCGTTGGCGAGGATCGCGCCGCGGTTATTCATCCGGGCGGCAATCTGCGTGGTTTTAGAGCCCGGCGCCGCCGCGACATCCATAACCCGCTCAGGCTGGTTCCCGTCGGCAAACAGCGCAGCAACCGGCAGCATGGAGCTGGCTTCCTGAATATAAAACAGCCCGCTCAGGTGCTCGGCGGTGCTGCCGAGCGGCAGGCTCTCCTCGTCATCCCGTTCGATCCAGAAACCCTCTTCACACCACGGCACTGGCGTTAATTGCCAGCCGTAGGGGGAGACGAGATCCAGAAACGCCCCGGCGCTGATTTTCAGCGTATTGACGCGAATACTCCGGCGCAAAGGGCGCTGGCAGGCGGCAACGAAATCGTCGAAAGAGAGATGAGCTGGAAGCGCCTCGCGCATCTGTGCGAGGAATTGTTCGGGAAGAAATACGGAGTTTTGAGCCACGGGCACACCACAGGGAAACATTCAGGTGCGCAGTGTAACATAAAGGCTCCGGCGCGTTGACACCGGAGCCTGCGAGATTAACGCGGCAGCGCCGTTCCCCATTCGCGCCACTCTTTCGGTTCACTTTCCAGCAGCAGGAAGTGTTTACCTGCCTGCGCCTTAGGCGCCAGAGGCGTGCCAGGCGGCGTCGCGAAGGCAATGCCGCCGCGAATGAACTGATTAAAGGTCCCCGTTTTGACCACGCCACCGGTCAGGCCGAAGTCCAGCGAGTAGCCTGAAGCGAGCCAGAACACCGAGTTGTTGCGCACCAGATGCTGATAACGCTGGCTGATGCGCAGGCCGACCATCACGCGATCGGACAGATTACCCAGCGTCAGGCTTGTTACTGTCCCTACTTCAATGCCGCGGAACAGGACCGGCGTACCGATGCCCAGCGAACCGGCTTCCGGCACTTCAACCACAATGCTCAGACCGTCCAGATAACGGGAGTCGGTGATGGTGGCCTCCTGCAACTCAAATTCACGACGTGCGTTGCCGCGACCCGGTTCAACGTTAATGTACGGCTGAAGTATGGTATCGAGATGCTCAACCCCTGCGGCAGAAATTTGCGGCGTAACTACCGAGAAGCGCGAGCCTGCCCGGGCGAACGTCTGCACATATTCCGGATAAAGCACGGCGGTCGCCTGCACTTCATTGCGTGCGGTGATCAGCGTCAGCTTCTGGATCTGCCCGATATCAATGCCGAGATAGCGGATGGGCATGCCTTCTGCCAGTTTACCGGCATCAAAGGTGTGCAGGGTAATCTGCCCCCCGACCGCGCGCGCCGCGGTTTCGGACGGGAAGAGGATCCGCTTGTCACCTTTACGCATGTTGCCGCCGGCGCCGCTCAGGTTATCGAAGCTGATCGCACCGCGCAGGGCACGGGAGAGAGGCGATGCCTGTACGGTCAGCCCGCTGCCGTTGAGCTGCACTTTCGCGCCACCCTCAGCCCAGAACACGCTGTTTGGCGTGAGCAGCTTGCGGTACTCCGGCTTGATATGCAGTTCGATATCAAACGCGTCCGCACGAGGACGAACGGTGATCACTTCCCCCACCTCAAACTTACGGTAAAGCACGACGGAGCCTGCCTGGACATCCGGCAGCGTTTCAGCGCTTAAGGTCAGCGTGGTGGTTGGCAGGTCGCCGAGGCTGTTTTCAATGGCTTTGTCCAGATTGGCGAACAGCGGATAGCTTTCGCGCAGCGCACCTTTGCTGCCCGGCAGAATGCGGATCCCGCCGTTAACCCACTCACTGGCGCTGGCGCCGAGGAACTCAACCCCGTCCAGACCCACCTTCACGTCGACCCGACTGTTAACCACAAATTTACTGTCGCCGTGGACCAGGTTGCCGTACTGCGGATCGATGGCGGCGGAGAAGGAGACCCCTTTTTCCGACAGCTTACGTTCGAGGACCTGGCCCACCTGCACACCGTGCAGGATCAGCGGTTGCCCGGCTTCAATACCGTAGCTTTCCGGTGCATTCAGCGTAACCGTCAACACGCCCGGTTTTTGCAGCAGGGCTTTATCCGCCGGCGCGATAACAAAGTTTTTGTTCGGCGCACCTTCGCCGGGGATCAGCTCAAAGGTGCTTCCCGTCAGCAGAGAACTGATGCTGGCGTCGCTGAGGGAGAGCTTCGGATTACGCAGTTCAATGCGCGTTTTTTCCCGCAGGAGATCCACCACGCTCGGATCCACCGTCATTTCGCCGGTAACGGAACCGCCCGCATTGAGGGTTAATTTTGTCAGTTGCCCGACCTCTAAACCCTGGTACATCAGCGGGGTCGAACCGGCTTTCAGGCCTTTGGCATCCGGCAGGGTCAGCTTGACGATGACACCGCGCTGGCTGTGCGCCAGGTCGGCGTACAGGCCAAAGGTATCTTCTGCGGCGGCAGGGCTGGAGTTAGCAGGTGAGTCGAAGGCGATAGCGCCATTCACCAGCGCCGCCAGGCTCTCAAGCTTCACTTTCGCACCGCTTAAGCTCAGGTCAGCATCGACGCCTGAGACGTTCCAGAAGCGGCTGCCTTTTTTCACCAGGTTGGTAAAACGGCGCTCGATGAGTACATCAATGGTCACGCCATCTTTGTTCGGGTTAATGGCGTAGTCGTAAACGCGGCCTACCGGAATTTTGCGGAAATAGACCAGAGAACCACTGTTCAGCGAGCCCAAATCCGGCGCGCGGAGATGGATCATCAAATCGCCGTTATTCAGCCGATATTTCGGCTGGGTATCCAGCGCAACAAAGTGATCCTGTGGCTCACCTTTGCCGGGCATCATGCCGATATAGTTACCGCCCACAAGCGCATCCAGTCCGGAAACGCCGGCCAGGGAGGCTTTAGGCGTGACCAGCCAGAACTGCGTTTCGGCACGCAGGGCATCCTGCATATCAGACTTAATGCTCGCCCGGACCTGGATTTTGTTCAGCCCTTTGCCAAGGGAAATATCCTGCACGGTACCCACTTCCACCCCCTGGAAGCGAACGGGGGTACGTCCGGCGACAATGCCGTCCGCAGACTGGAAATCAATCGTGATGGTACTTCCGCGATCTTCATAGCTCGTCCAGATAAGCCAGCCTGCGATCATCAGCGCGATGACAGGCAGCAACCAGAATGGCGAAATGCGGCGTTTTGTTTTAATTCTCGCTTCAGTCGGCGAAGCGGGCGTTTCCTGACTCATGTGCGTCCCAAAGTAAGCGGCTGTCCAGCCATTCCACTGCAAGAATAGTCAATATCACCGCAGAGCCGAAATAAAAAGCTGCGGGTCCCATGGTAAAAGCAAGTAACTGATCGCGATTGATGAGCGACATCATCAGCGAAATCACGAACAGATCCAACATCGACCAGCGACCAATCCAGGTCACAAATCGCAGAAGCAGGATGCGGGTGCGTAGTCCTTGTTCGCATTTAAAGTGAATGCTGATAAGCAGCGTAAACATCACCACCACTTTGGTAAAGGGCACCAGAATACTGGCGATGAAAACAATGGCGGCGACCCCCACGTTACTGTGCGCCAGAGAGATAATCCCCGAAAGGATAGTATCTTCCTGACGGGCGCCGTTCACATAAATTACGGAGATCGGCAGCATGTTGGCCGGGAACAAAAATACCAGGGAGGCGATTAGCGCCGCCCAGCACTTTTGCAGGCTGTAGTTGCGTCGTAATCTTAACGGAATGTGGCAGCGTGGGCACCTCCCGCGTTTATCCGGAAAACCGGTGTAATGGCAGCCCAGGCAGACGCGCAGGTTTTCATCAGGCCGGGTCGCGGGGCGCTGCGGGTAAAATCGCTCCCAAAGCTGTTCAACATTGAGATGAATCAGGGTCAAAATACTCAGCAGGACCAGTGAAATAAACGCGAAAAGGCCGATGCCGGGTTGTAAAAACGCATAATCCTGCACCTTGATGGAGGCTACGCCAATGCCTACCAGATAGATGTCCAGCATCACCCACTCCTTGAGCTTTTCCAGCATGAGCAGGACAGGGCGCAGGTTCATCCCCAGAATGTTGCCAAACCACAGGTAGGCAATTGCCGCGACCAGCACCAACGGCGCGCCGACGACGCAGAACAGCACCATGGCGGCCGTAAGCGGATCGCCCTGGCGCGTCATCTGCCAGATCCCCTGCAACACGTTAGCGTCAATACGCACGCCAAGCAGGTAGAGCTTTAACAGCGGCTCGGTCCAGGCGAAGGGCATCAGCAGTAGCATGGTGACCGCCATTGCCGCCAGACGCGTCAATGACCAGTCCCGGCCATCGCGGATTTTGGCATCGCAGCATGGACAAAAAGCACTTTGGTGCGATTTCATCTTCGGCAACATAAAAAGCGTATCGCACTGGGGACAACGCTGATAATGTGCACGGGGCAGAGCCTGGCTTACCGTACGGACAACGATCTTTCGTGTCGGCGTAATTTGGGGTGTTTTTAGGGCCATCAGTCGCACACAGATTAGTATTGTTGAAAGTTATAATAACTCATGAACGGATTCATCTTGAGCATGAGCGCATTTAATGCTTATTTTAATAGGCTATGCGGTAACTATGTAAGATAACTAAGTGGTTGAATAATGAACAAAACAGAATTCTACGCGGATCTGAATCGCGATTTTAAGGCATTAATGGCAGGGGAAACCAGTTTCTTAGCCACTCTGGCAAATACCAGTGCGTTACTGTTCGAACGCCTTTCTGACGTGAACTGGGCGGGCTTTTATCTGCTGGAAGGTGACACGCTGGTGCTGGGGCCTTTCCAGGGTAAACTCGCCTGCGTACGCATCCCGGTAGGTCGTGGCGTGTGCGGTACCGCAGTGGCGACCCGTCAGGTTCAGCGTGTCGAAGATGTTCATGCGTTTGACGGCCACATTGCCTGCGATGCCAGCAGCAATTCTGAAATCGTACTGCCGCTGGTGGTTAAAAATCAGATTATTGGCGTTCTGGATATCGACAGCACGGTCTTCAGCCGCTTTACTGCCGAGGATGAGCAGGGGCTGCGCGCGCTGGCCGCAAACCTGGAAAATGTTCTGGTAGAGACCGATTATCATAAATTCTTTGCGAGCGTCGCAGGATAATCAACGGATAACGTAGCATTTACTGATAGCGTCATTATAATGTCGCCTGTTCATGCCTGCGCTTGTTGGCAACGTCCGTTGTAATCAGGAAATTTCATGGAAAATCAACCTAAGTTGAATAGCAGTAAAGAAGTTATCGCATTTCTGGCCGAGCGTTTCCCGCAGTGCTTCAGCGCTGAAGGTGAAGCGCGTCCTCTGAAAGTCGGTATCTTTCAGGATCTGGTCGCGCGCGTTGAGGGGGAGATGAACCTCAGCAAAACGCAGCTTCGTTCTGCCTTGCGCCTTTATACCTCGAGCTGGCGTTACCTGTACGGTATCAAGCCGGGTGCGACCCGTGTCGACCTTGACGGCAACCCGTGCGGTGAGCTGGACGAGCAGCACGTAGAACATGCGCGTAAGCAGCTTGAAGAAGCCAAAGCTCGCGTGCAGGCACAGCGTGCGGAACAGCAGGCGAAAAAACGCGAAGCCGCAGCGGCAAACGGTCAGGAAGACGCCCCTCGTCGCGAGCGTAAACCGCGCCCGGCACCGCGTCGTACTGAAAATAACGATCGCAAACCGCGTGCTGACAAACCAGCAGCTAAAGCCCCACGTGCGCCGCGCGAAGAGCCGCGCCACACCCCGGTTTCTGACATCAACGCACTGAGCGTAGGTCAGTCACTGAAGGTGAAAGCGGGTAACAACGCGATGGACGCCACCGTACTGGAAATCACCAAAGATGGCGTTCGTGTACAGCTGACTTCTGGTATGTCAATGATTGTACGCGCAGAACACTTGTTGTTCTGAAACGGAGGCCGAGCCTGGCATGAACACTTTTTTTAAGCTCACCGCGCTGGCTGGCCTGTTTGCTATAACAGGCCACGCTTTCGCTGTGGACGATATTACGCGTGTTGATCAAATTCCGGTTCTCAAGGAAGAGACTCAGCACGCGACGGTGAGTGAGCGCGTGACGTCGCGCTTTACTCGTTCGCACTATCGTCAGTTCGATCTCGATCAGGCCTTTTCGGCCAAAATCTTTGACCGTTATCTGAACTTGCTGGATTACAGCCATAACGTACTGCTGGCCAGCGATGTTGAACAGTTCGCTAAACGCAAATCCGAAGTGGGTGATGAGCTGCGCTCCGGAAAGCTCGATCTGTTCTACGATCTGTACAACTTATCGCAAAAGCGCCGTTTTGAGCGTTATCAATACGCGCTGAAAGTGCTGGAACGTCCGATGGACTTCACCGGCAACGACACCTTTAATCTGGACCGCAGCAAAGCGCCATGGCCGAAAGACGAGGCTGAACTGAATGCGCTGTGGGACGGAAAAGTCAAATATGACGAACTGAGCCTCAAGCTTACAGGCAAAGACGAGAAAGAGATCCGTGAGACGTTAAATCGTCGATACAAATTCGCTATTCGTCGTCTGGCGCAGACCAACAGTGAAGATGTTTTCTCGCTGGCGATGACCGCGTTTGCGCATGAAATTGATCCGCACACTAATTATCTCTCTCCACGTAACACCGAACAGTTCAATACCGAAATGAGCCTGTCTCTGGAAGGTATCGGTGCTGTGCTTCAGATGGACGATGACTACACCGTAATCAACTCCATGGTGGCCGGTGGCCCTGCGTCGAAAAGCAAAGCGATCAGCGTAGGCGACCGTATTGTCGGTGTGGGCCAAACCGGAAAGAGCATGGTGGACGTGATTGGCTGGCGTCTTGATGACGTTGTTGCGCTGATCAAAGGGCCGAAGGGCAGCAAAGTTCGCCTGGAGATCCTGCCAGCCGGTAAGGGGACCAAAACCCGTATCGTTACTCTGACCCGTGAGCGTATCCGTCTGGAAGATCGCGCGGTGAAAATGTCGGTGAAAACCGTGGGTAAAGAGAAGGTTGGCGTTCTGGATATCCCTGGTTTCTACGTCGGCCTGACCGATGATGTGAAAGTGCAGCTCCAGAAGCTTGAAAAGCAGAATGTCAGCAGCGTGATCATTGACCTGCGCAGCAACGGCGGCGGGGCATTGACCGAGGCCGTCTCGCTTTCCGGGCTGTTTATCCCGTCTGGCCCGGTGGTACAGGTGCGCGATAACAACGGTAAAGTGCGTGAAGATGCCGATACCGATGGTGTGGTCTACTATAAGGGTCCGCTGGTGGTGCTTGTCGATCGCTTCAGCGCCTCTGCATCGGAAATCTTCGCTGCTGCCATGCAGGATTACGGCCGGGCATTAATCGTCGGCGAACCGACGTTTGGCAAGGGCACCGTTCAGCAGTACCGCTCTCTGAACCGTATTTACGACCAGATGCTGCGCCCTGAGTGGCCTGCGCTGGGCTCAGTACAGTACACCATTCAGAAGTTTTACCGCGTCAACGGCGGCAGTACGCAGCGCAAAGGCGTGACGCCGGATATCATGATGCCGACAGGTACCGAAGAGACGGAAACGGGCGAGAAGTTTGAAGATAACGCGCTGCCGTGGGATAGCATTGATGCCGCGACATTCGTGAAATCAGGTGATATGAAACAGTTCGGACCGGAACTGCTGAAAAATCACAACGATCGCATCGGGAAGGATCCGGAATTCCAGTACATCATGAAGGACATCGCGCGTTTCAACGCTTTGAAAGCGAAACGGAACATTGTGTCTCTGAACTACGCCCAGCGTGAGAAAGAGAACAATGAAGATGACGCGACACGTCTGGCGCGTATCAACGATCGCTTCAAACGTGAAGGCAAGCCTGTGCTCAAAAAACTGGACGATCTGCCTAAGGATTACCAGGAGCCCGATCCGTATCTGAACGAGACGGTGCATATCGCGCTTGATCTCGCGAAGCTGGAAAAAGAGAAACCCGCTCTGCAACCTGCTCCGACAAAATAATCCCCCAACAGGCACAAGAAATTGTGCCTGTTTCTTTATGTACCTCCTCCTTCCGTCAGGCGGATTTCCAATTGTGTAAAGTTGTGTCTTTCTGGTGACTTACGCCGTCTGGATGCTTGAAAATAGCCGTAATACCCATACGATGTGGGTAATCGCATAGTGCGTTTTGTTAAACTGAGGTTAAAAGAATATTATGATGCGAATCGCGCTCTTCCTGCTCACCAACCTGGCGGTGATGGTGGTATTCGGGCTGGTGCTAAGCCTGACGGGAATTCAGTCGAGCAGCGTTCAGGGTCTGTTGATTATGGCGCTGCTGTTTGGTTTCGGTGGCTCTTTCATTTCACTGCTGATGTCGAAGTGGATGGCATTGAAATCTGTGGGCGGTGAAGTTATTGAGCAACCGCGTAACGATATGGAGCAGTGGCTGATGAGCACGGTTGCTCAGCAGTCAAGGCAGGCGGGCATTGCCATGCCGCAGGTAGCCATCTACCACGCGCCGGATATTAACGCGTTTGCTACCGGTGCGCGTCGTGACGCGTCCCTGGTGGCCGTCAGTACCGGTCTGCTGCAAAACATGAGTCGTGACGAAGCGGAAGCGGTTATTGCTCACGAGATCAGCCACATCGCCAATGGCGATATGGTCACCATGACCCTGATCCAGGGCGTGGTGAACACCTTCGTTATCTTTATTTCTCGTATTCTGGCACAGATTGCTGCCGGGTTTATGGGGGGCAACCGTGATGAGGGTGAAGAGAGCAACGGCAACCCGCTGATCTATTTTGCTGTTTCAATGGTGCTGGAGCTGGTGTTCGGTATCCTGGCAAGCATCATTACCATGTGGTTCTCCCGTCATCGTGAGTTCCACGCGGATGCCGGTTCCGCGAAACTGGTGGGTCGTGAAAAGATGATTGCTGCGCTGCAACGTCTTAAAACCAGCTACGAGCCGCAGGAAGCAAACAGCATGATGGCCTTCTGCATCAACGGCAAATCAAAGTCGCTGAGCGAGCTGTTTATGTCTCACCCGCCGCTGGATAAACGTATTGAAGCGCTGCGTAGCGGCGAATACCTGAAGTAACGTAATCGGGGTGAAAAGAACCGGGCTGGAGCCATTCTCCGCCCGGTTTTTTTATGCCTGCGCCTTTGGCTGGGTGACGCGAAGGCCGCTAATGACAGCCGCGAGGGTCGCCAGGGTCCCTGCGGTAATCAGCGCAACCTGTGTCGCATTCTGCCCGGCAAGGTTAAACATCAACGCCACCAGTGCGGCCCCGGTGCTTTGCCCTAACAGTCTTGCCGTGCCCAGCATCCCGCTGGCGCCACCGCTGCGATGACGTGGGGCAGAGGTGATAATCGTGTGGTTATTAGGGGACTGGAACAGACCAAAACCGGCCCCGCACAGGATCATGCGCCAGATAATATCCAGATCCCCCGGCGAGGCGGGCAGGAGCGCCAGCGCAAACAGCCCCACCGCCATGACAACCAGCCCAATCGCCCCCAGAAGCCCGGCATGGACGCGCTCAATAAGGTAACCGGCCAGCGGGGCCATCACCATGGTTGCCAGAGGCCAGGGCGTGAGCAGCAAGCCTGTCTCCACTTCCGAACGGCCAATCACGCTCTGCAAAAAGAACGGCAGCGCAACCAGCGCCAGCATCTGGGCGCAGAACGAGCAAATGGAGGTACAAATGGATAGCGAAAACAGCGGAATACGCAGCAAATCCACCGGCAGTAACGGCACGGGCAGCGCCAGCTGACGTCGTACAAAGAAAAAGCCGATGATAAGCATGGCAACGATTTCTGCGGCAATGAGCGACAGAGACTGTCCCTGCGCAAATCCGCTCAGCGCCGTAATCAGCAGGCCAAAAGTCAGCGCGTTCATCACGGCGCTGGGCAGATCGAAACGTGGCATGGTGCTTTTCGGACCATTTTCCGGAAGATAGCGCAGGGCGAAGAAGATCGCCACAATGCCCAGCGGCACGTTAATGGCAAACAGCCACTGCCACGAGGCAACGGACAGGATGGCGGCGGCAATCGTTGGGCCGGCGGCGGACGACACGGCCACAATAAAGGAGTTAATGCCCATGCCGCGCCCCAGGTGGCGTTGAGGATAAATAAGCCGTATCAGGGCCGTGTTCACGCTCATTAGCGCCGCGCCGCCAAAGCCCTGCGCGATACGCGCCAGCGTAAGGGTGTGCAGTGAATCTGAAAGGGCACATAAGAGCGAGGTGAGGGTAAAGACCACCAGCCCGCACTGGTAAACCCGGCGATAACCAAACATATCGCCCAGGAAAGAGAGTGACAGAAGGGAAATCACAATCGCTATCTGGTACGCGTTCACAATCCAGATGGAGCTTGCCGGCGAAGCATTAAGGTCTTTGGCAATGGTCGGAAGAGCCACGTTGGCAATCGCACCGTCAAGGACAGCCATCGAAATACCGATGACAATAGTGGCAATTGCCCCGTACCGCTGCGGTAAGGGCAGGCCATCAGAAACGTTTTTTTGCATGGGGAAAGAATGACTCAGCGTGAAATTATTTTCAGAGTAACTATTTTAGCATCGTTATTTCGGTTTTATGTCGCAGATTTGTAACGAAGTAAACCCAGATAGATTGCAGCACGCATCACACGAATTTATAATAAAAACCGGTTCTGATTTTTATAAAACACTCTCCATGAGGTGATAAATGGCAATCGCAGATTTGGATAAGCAGCCAGATTCTGTTTCTTCCGTGCTGAAGGTGTTTGGCATCTTGCAGGCGCTCGGAGAAGAGCGTGAAATTGGTATTACAGAGTTGTCGCAGCGTGTGATGATGTCGAAAAGCACCGTTTATCGCTTTTTGCAGACGATGAAATCATTGGGTTATGTCGCGCAGGAAGGAGAATCAGAAAAATATTCTCTGACCCTGAAACTGTTTGAACTGGGCGCCCGTGCCTTGCAGAACGTGGATCTGATCCGCAGCGCTGACATTCAGATGCGTGAACTTTCACGACTGACGAAAGAGACAATTCACCTCGGTGCGCTGGATGAAGACAGCATTGTTTACATCCACAAAATTGACTCCATGTACAACCTGCGCATGTATTCACGCATTGGTCGTCGTAACCCGCTGTATAGCACCGCAATTGGTAAAGTACTGCTGGCCTGGCGCGATCGCGAAGAGGTGAAGCAAATCCTTGACGGGGTGGAGTACAAACGCAGCACCGACCGCACGATTACCAGTACGGAAGAACTGCTGAGCGTGCTGGATAAAGTGCGTGAGCAGGGTTACGGGGAAGATAACGAAGAGCAGGAAGAGGGGCTGCGTTGCATCGGTGTGCCGGTGTTTGACCGCTTCGGCGTTGTCATTGCGGGCCTGAGCATTTCGTTCCCAACGCTGCGTTTCTCTGAAGAGCGTCTTCATGAATATGTGGCGATTCTGCATACCGCAGCGCGCAAAATTTCAGAGCAGATGGGCTATAACGATTATCCGTTCTGATCGACGCCACCAATAAAAACGCCGCACTTTTGCGGCGTTTCTGTAAGCGAAGTTCAGCGCTGATTAACCGTTATCAACCACAACAGATGATTTACGCAGCACAGGACAGTTGGTTAAACCGATGATCCCGCTGTCGGAATGGATGTACTGAGCCGTGCTTATCCCCTGGGCGGTAAGATATTTACACTGGATACCCAGACCCGCGGCATTTTCTTTGCTCCCCATTAATACGCCGTACCCACTTAATAACAGGCCGATCCAGACAATGGCCAGTACAATTACTGTACGAATAAGTAAACGCATCGTTGCCTCTTTTTTCTTTGTTGTCATAGAGTAAGCGTAACGGCTTTACGCAGTGAAACAAGTGCACGATTCCGAAAAGCGTCTGTTGAAGGTACAGTTAGCCCCTGTTTAAGATAACCGTGATAACCTGGCTGTATCAGGTCATAAGACGGAGTGTGGAGTGAAAAAAATACGCTGGGTAATTCTGATTATAGTGTTGATAGCATGCGTGGTGCTGTGGACGCAGACTATCAATGTGATGTGCGATCAGGATGTACAGTTCTTTAGCGGCATTTGTTCAATCAATAAGTTTATCCCCTGGTAGAGACCATTTTTACGCTGAGTGATGTCCTTACGCGGCGGCAGTGGTAAAATGGCGGTTTTTACTGAGGTGGTGAAATGGGTGAGTTACTGAATTCGGGGCTGCTGAGCATTGCATCCCTGGTAATGTCTTTGGTGGTGCTGGTCGTTGGGCTGGTGCTGTGGTTTTTCGTTAACCGCGCCAGCTCCCGCACAAACGAGCAGATTGAGCTGCTGGAAGCATTGCTCGATCAGCAGAAACGGCAGACTGCGCTGCTGCGTCGTTTGTGCGAAGCCAACGAGCCGGAGGAGAAAGCGGTACCGAAGGACGCTGTTGCTCAACAACAAGACGAGGAAGACTTCATTCGCCTGGTAGCTGAACGATAGTCTGCCAGGAGCGGGGAGGTGGCCTGACGTACGGCGTAAATCCCCTCCCTTATCAAATGCATCCCACAACTTCCCGGCATTTAATTAAGCAGCAGTTAACTCATGTTTTAGCACACTGAAAACTGGCGAATATTTATCCTTATTTAACAAATTCAGTTTCGTTGAATAAATAGTGTGCTTTATCTTTCCTGAAGTGTTTTATTTTTATCGAAACGTTTTGCTTGCCTTGTTTTGAGGCAGAGTCATAAAAATTTCATTATTTTGGTGCAGAATAACACTTATTAAATGGTGGTTTTTAATACAGTTAGCAAAATGTAATTAACATCGTATATTCCCTGACACATGTTGGTGCGTTGCAATGTTTTCAGCATAACTTTTCACAAAATGTTCTAACTCAGTCATTCCTTTAAAGAAATTCTGGGATTGGGATGGACGCTTTGAAATGATTGAGCTATGTTTAAAAAGTCTTTGATTACAGGGCGCGTCAACGCACCCTGCGGGCAGTGAGGTCAGGTGGCGCTTCATTTGACAATTCGCATAACTGTGCAGATTGTTATGGAGTAACGTCTGAATTTGTGCGGCGGATCGAGACACGTTTAAAAATGGCTTGCCATATTAAACGTTGTGTGTGATAACACGTTTTGGGTCAAACGAGGTACAGTTCTGTTTATGTGTGGCATTTTCAGTAAAGAAGTCCTGAGTAAACACGTTGTCGTTGAATACCGCTTCTCTGCCGAACCTTATATTAGTGCCTCAAGCAGTAATGTCTCAGTTTTATCTATGTCAAAGCCCGCGGGCTAAGAAAACACTCTAAGGAATTTTGCAAATGGCAAAGATTAAAGGTCAAGTTAAGTGGTTCAACGAGTCTAAAGGTTTTGGTTTCATTACTCCTGCTGACGGCAGCAAAGACGTGTTCGTACACTTCTCTGCAATCCAGGGTAACGGCTTCAAAACTCTGGCTGAAGGCCAGAACGTTGAGTTCGAAATTCAGGATGGCCAGAAAGGCCCAGCTGCGGTTAACGTAACTGCTATCTGATCGAATCACTGCTGACTGAAGCGCTCAGCGCTTCGATCTCAGACATAAGCCTCGCCAATGCGGGGCTTTTTTATTCGCTTATTTTTCAAAATATTACGTAATCCTCCTCTGTTATTATCTTGTTGCAAACCCGCGAGATTATTAGCATTGTTTTCCCGCCTTATTATCCGCTTTTCTCGTTAAATCAGGGCGTTGATTAACAGCCCTGGGGTTAAGGTGAAAAAAAAGACAATAACCACCACCGGAAATTTTACTCCGGCACGTTTTGCACTTCTGTGTCTCGCCATCTTTTGTAGCCTTGCGTTTCTGCTGGGCCGCGTAGCGTGGCTACAAATTATCAAACCGGATAATCTGGTGAAGCAGGAGGATATGCGCTCCCTGCGCGAAGTGGCGATAGACGCCCCGCGTGGGATGATTGTTGACCGTGAAGGGCGACCCCTTGCGGTGAGCGTACCCGTCCAGGCCGTCTGGGCCGATCCCAAAACAGTGCTGGAAAAAGGGGGGATCGGTTTTGACTCGCGCTGGCAGGCCCTGGCAAATGCCTTACACCTTTCTCTGAGCACGCTCGCATCGCGAATTAACAGTAACCCGCACGGGCGATTTATTTACCTGGCCCGTCAGGTTGATCCCGCCCAGGCAAAGTGGATCGATAAGCTGCGTCTCCCCGGTATCAACCTTCGCGATGAGTCCCGCCGCTTTTATCCTGCCGGGCACGTGGCGGCGAACCTGATTGGCTTCACCAATATTGATGGTCAGGGCATTGAGGGCGTCGAGAAAAGCTTTAACACGCAGCTTACCGGGAAGGCAGGCGTGCGGCTGGTCAGGAAAGATCGCTACGGACATGTGGTGGAGAACCTTACGGAGGTGGCTCCCGTACCTGCACATAATATCCAGCTTAGTATCGATGAACGCCTGCAAACTATCACCGAAGACGCGCTGGATAATGCCGTAGCGTGGAACAAAGCCGAATCAGGCGCGTCGGTGCTGATTAATATCCAGACGGGCGAAATTCTGGCAATGGCGAGCTTCCCCGACTTCAACCCCAATAACCGGGAAGGGGCAACGCTGGATGATTTTCGCAATCGCGCGATCAGCGACACCTTTGAACCTGGCTCGACCGTTAAGCCTCTGGTGCTGATGACGGCGCTACAGCAGGGGCTGGTACAGCCTGACAGCGTCATAGACACGCATCCCTACACTATTGATGGCCATCGTATCCGCGATGTGGGCTACTACCCCGAGCTGACGATGACCGGGATCCTGCAAAAATCCAGTGATACGGGCGTGTCCCGTCTTTCGCTGGCGATGCCCGTGCAACGGTTACTGGATACCTATAAACACTTTGGTTTTGGCGAGAGTACCGGGCTTGGCTTAACGGGAGAAAGCGCAGGTTTACTGCCGCAGCGAAAATTCTGGAGCCAGTTAGACCGGGCGACCTTTGCCTTTGGGTATGGCCTGATGGTCACCCCCCTCCAGCTGGCGCATGTGTATGCCACCATCGGCAGCTATGGCATTGAACGGCCTCTGTCCATCACCCGAATCGACCCGCCGGTGATTGGCAAGCGGGTGATGCCCGAGGAAATTGTTCACGAGGTGGAGCACATGATGGAGAGCGTTGCGTTACCCGGCGGTGGCGGGGTCAAAGCGGCGGTGCGTAACTATCGCGTGGCGATAAAAACCGGGACGGCCAAAAAAATCGATGAACATGGTAAGTATGTGGATAAATACGTCGCCTATACCGCAGGCGTTGCGCCTGCCAGCGATCCCCGTTTCGCGCTGGTGGTGGTGATCAACGATCCGCAAAACGGTGCCTACTATGGCGGGGCCGTTTCTGCGCCCGTGTTCAGCGAAATTATGGGTAACGTCCTGCGCCTGGAAAATGTGAAGCCAGACGGGCTGCCGGCAGATTCTGACCATCTGATCGTGATGCGTCACCCAGCCGTTTATAACCCTGGCGAATAGCGGTACACTTCGCCTTTTGGTTTACGCCCTGGAGCTGTCATGTCTTTCAGTTGTCCCCTTTGCCACGCGCCGCTGACGCGCGCGGAGAAAACGTTTATCTGTCCACAGGGACATCAGTTTGACCGGGCGAAAGAGGGCTATGTAAATCTTCTGCCGGTACAACACAAGCGCTCCCGGGACCCGGGTGACAGCGCGGAGATGATGCAGGCGCGCCGGGCGTTTCTCGATGCCGGGCACTATCAACCGCTCAGGGATGCCGTTGTCGCCTTACTCCGTCAATATCTGACAGAAGGCGCATCCGCCATGCTGGATATCGGCTGCGGCGAAGGTTACTACACCGCCACGTTTGCTGACGTGGCGGCTGAGAAGGGTGCCGAAACTTACGGGCTGGACGTGTCGAAAGTGGCTATCCGTGCGGCAGCAAAACGCTATTCAGCGGTAACGTTCTGCGTGGCCTCCAGCCACCGCCTGCCGTTTGAGGAAGCGAGTATGGACGCCGTGGTGCGTATCTATGCGCCGTGCAAGGCAGAGGAGCTGGCGCGCGTCGTTAAGCCCGGCGGCTGGGTTATTACCGTCACGCCAGGGCCGCGTCATCTGCTGGAGCTAAAAGGGCTGATCTATGATGAAGTTCACCTGCATGCGCCGCACTCTGAACAGCTGGCGGGCTTTGCGTTAAAGCAGGCGCAGTCGGTAGCGTATGAAATGACGTTGCAGGGAAGTGAAGCGGTGGCGTTACTGCAAATGACGCCGTTTGCATGGCGGGCAAAACCAGAGGTGTGGGAAACGCTGGCAGCGCAGACAGAATTTCGCTGCCAGACGGATTTCAGCATTCATTGCTGGCAGCGCGAAGGTTAACCCGCGAAGTGTGCCCAAAGGATTTGGGCACCAATCCCGATCAACACGATACCGCCCAGAATTTCGGCTCGTTTGCCTAACAGCGGGCCAATGAACCGACCCACCATCATCCCCAGCGTTGACATGATCAGCGTGGCGCAGCCAATCGCCAGCGCGGTGGCGATAATATTGACCTGCAAAAACGCCAGACCGACACCCACGGCCATTGCATCCAGGCTGGTTGCGATGGCGGTTGTCACCAGAAGCCAGAAGCCGTGGCGTTGCAGCGGCGCATCATCTTCATCGCCGTTACCACGAAAGCCTTCAATCACCATGCGTCCTCCGAGGAACACCAGCAGCACGAAAGCAATCCAGTGATTCCACTCCAGCACGAACTGGCTGGCGAGCATCCCCAGACCCCAGCCGATAAGCGGCGTCAGCGTTTCGATAGCGCCAAAGATGAGACCGGTACGCAGGGCGTCGGAAAATTTAGGTTTATGGAGGGTGGCACCTTTACCAATAGAGGCGGCAAATGCGTCCATGGACATGCCAAAAGCCAGAAGGATCGTAGCGGAGATATTCATAAGAGCGTCCAGACCGGGGATATCCATATGACACATCACTGCCCCCAGTAAACAGCAGTTGATGTATCTATGGTCTCGCCTGATTGCTTTTGGCACAGTAAGTGTGCTGAAAACGATCCGTACGCGCCACGTTTTTCAACGAGTATGTTGACACGTACATTTCCCGCAGGCAGGAAATCGGCTACTCCCCAACGACGGGCGCAACCTTAACATATTTTGAGAATATAAAACAACAACGAAGATGGCTTTATATAGCCACTATATTGATAACGATTTTCATTTAGATTTATGCGTGAAAATATCGTTAACAAATATAAGGCAATTAACAGAGGAGATATAGCACCTGCTATATTGCTGGTTTAAGAATAATGCAATATATAGCCGATGCTATAATATTAACTCATTGAGTTTTAACGAGTAATTTGTAGATCTTTTCCAGGTCATCAATATTTTTGACCCGGATGAGCAGGCGGCGTTGTTCTAATTGCATCACCAGAACCCCGTCTTCGGATAAATTCATCTCTTTAATACGGTTATATTCTATCCAGACATTGGCGAAGAAGAATCCGTGTTTTTTAAAAATGAGTTTTGGCGAGCGGATCCAGAACAGGTAAATCGCCATTAATGCCAGCGCACATAATAACCATGTGGTTAATATTGCGCCGTGGCTGGTCACATTATTGTAAATCAGGATGACTACCAGACCGGCGAAGATAAACGCATCAATGCGTCCACGGCGTAAGAGGGGAAGGGTCAGCAGCGTCTCGCCGTGGCGGCGAGGCATAATGAACTCGTCATAGATCGCGTAAGCCAGAAGGGCAACAATAAATAAAACCAGTACTGTGTCCGTGACAGTCATTCATCCTCCAGATAAAAAGACCGGGGGCAAGCCCCCGGTCGGTAACGCATTTTATTACAGACCCAGCAGGCCGACGGCGTAGCCCGCGATACCGATGACGAAGAAGCCAACGATGATCCACAGCGGGTTCACTTTCTTACGCAGCAGCCACATACAGGCGAAGGTTAACAGCAGCGGTACCAGGCCCGGCATCAGCTGGTCCAGAATCGTCTGCACGGTGGTAACGCGCGTCTGACCATCCTGACCAGTGATCGTCGATACCACCAGCGGGATGTTCACGTGCGTCCACTTGTTAACCAGCGCCCCCATTACAAACAGGCCGAGGATTGACGCCCCCTCAGTCAGTTTTTGCAGGAAGCCGCCGCCCATATCCTTAACGATATCCACCCCTTTACGATAACCGTACGCCACGCCGTAGTAACGGGTCAGCAGACGCACCGCGTTGAACAGGATGAAGAACAGCAGAGGACCGAGCAGGCTGCCGCTCATGGCGATCCCGGCGCCCAGCGCCGCAAAGACCGGACGCACGGTACCCCAGAAGATCGGGTCGCCCACGCCTGCCAGCGGCCCCATCAGACCAACTTTGATACCGTTGATGGCACCATCGTCGATCTCAGCCCCGTTCGCACGCTGCTCTTCCATTGCCAGCGTCACGCCCAGAACAGGCGCCGCAACATAAGGATGGGTGTTGAAGAATTCCAGGTGACGCTTAATTGCCTGACGGCGTGCTTCGTTGTTTTCCGGATACAGGCGTTTGATGGCCGGCACCATGGAGAAGCAGAAGCCGAGCGCCTGCATACGTTCGAAGTTCCATGAACCCTGAAACAGGTTAGAACGGATGAACACGCCACGAATATCACCCGGAGTGAGTTTTTTCTCAGTGGTAGTTTTTGTCATATCAACCATTTCGCTCACCTGTTAGTCCAGTTCGTTATCGAGATCGTTGTTACCAGCAGCCTGCGCAGGGGCACCCGCGACACGGTTGTATTTCGGGCTGAGCTGGATATAAAGAATCGCCATCACCGCACCAATCACACCCAGCGCAACCAGGTTGAAGTTGGTGAACGCAGCGGTAACGAAGCCAAGGTAGAAGAATGGCATCAGGTAGCCTGCGCGCATCATGTTGATGACCATCGCATAACCGACCACCACGATCATACCCCCGGCGATATTCAGACCGCTGGTAACCACTTCAGGGATCGCATTCAGCATGCCCTGAACTTCGCTGGTACCGACAGAAATCGCCACGATAACCGCAGGGATTGCGATACGCATCGCTTGCAGGAACAGGGAAGAAACGTGGATCCAGGAGAGCGCGGTGAGGTTGCCGTTTTCGGCCGCCTTATCCGCCGCGTGCTGGAAGGCAACGGTAATAGTACGGACGATAATGGTCAGCACCTGACCCGCTGCGGCCAGCGGGATGGCCAGCGCGATACCGGCACCAATACTCTGATGACCAGCGATAACCAGAACGGTTGAAATAATGGACGCCAGCGCGGCATCTGGCGCAACTGCCGCACCGATGTTCATCCAGCCGAGGGCGATCATTTCCAAAGTACCACCGATGATGATACCGGTTTTCATGTCACCGAGAACGGCGCCAATCAACGTACAGGCCACCAGAGGGCGGTGGAACTGAAATTCATCAAGTACGGACTCCATACCCGCAATACATGCGACGATGAACACCAGCACAATCTGAAGAGTAGTAATCTCCATTGCACTTCTCCTATTACATAAGCTCTATATGAAAAACCGGCCCGGGCTTATTTCCCCACTTTGCCGATCAAATCCATCATTTTCAGTTTCTGGTCCGTGGAAACCTTACGGGCTTCCAGTTCGATACCGCGTGCATTCAGTTTGTTGAAGGCCTCGATATCTTTCGCATCCACTGAAATCGCGTTGTTGACCTGCGTTTTGCCCTGACGGAATGCCATACCGCCAATGTTAACGGAGGTGATTTTCACGCCGCCTTCAACAATGCGTTCGACGTCTGTCGGGTTGGTGAAGAGAAGCATCACGCGCTCACCCGCATATTTCGGGTTGTTGTAAACGCGGATCATTTTGGCGACATCCACGACGTGCGCGGTGACGCCCGGCGGTGCAACCTGGGTAAGAAGGGTTTTACGGACAGTGTCGGCGGCCACTTCGTCACTGACCACGATGATGCGTTGTACGTTGGTCTCTTTGGTCCAGCGTGTTGCCACCTGGCCGTGGATCAGACGGTCATCAATACGCGCAAGGCCGATAACCATGTAATCGTTCGGACCCATTGGCTTCGCCGGTGCTGCCGCCCTTGGTGCAGCAGGGGCAGGGGCCGGTTTTTCAACCGGCTGCGCTTTCAGCGCCTTCACGCCTTCGCGACCGGTTTCCACCGCCAGTGCCACCAGTTCATCAAAACCTGGGTTGTCGTCACGCGCCATGAAGGTTTCCACCAACATCGGGATATTCACCCCGGCGACGACTTCATAATGCTCTTTATCGACGACAATGCGGCTGGCAGCGTTGAACGGGCTGCCGCCCCATGTATCCACGAGAAACAGCACGCCTTTGCTGGTATCCAGCTTCTCAAGCTGAGCAGTGTATTTTTCAATCAGCGTCTCGGCATTTTCACCGGGAACGAAATCGATCCAGCCGACGTTTTCCTGCTCGCCCAACAGCATTTCTGCCGTTTTGAGTAACTGCTCCGCAGCCCAACCATGTGTGCCTATGACAATAGCAATGGTCACTTGCTACCTCCTTTTATTATCATGTATACGTCTGCCAGGCAGGCGTACTGAGAATCGTATTGGCGAACCGAATCGATTCAGATAAGGGTTAGAGTTCAAAAAACTAAGACTTCCGCGAATTATTTTAGATAGTGAAAAAATAATTTATGTGATGAAGATCCGTAATTTAGCTAAGCCTTACAGATTTTTCTTTAAGTTAATCCGCGTGTGTTACAGAAGTTTGCAAAGGAACGTAAATCTTTGCTAAAAACCAATTGTCTCTGATATGTTTAGCGTCCGTTTAATTATTCAGGAGTATAGGGCTACAGCCCACTATATGGACCGTCACCGACGTCAGTCATCTTCCAGGCCACTCCGCGCCTTATTCATCGGCGATCTTCGCCACGCATCGACTCTCATTCCTTTTGAAATGCCCGAAATTAGCGGGGCACCGTTTTGTCATTCCTTTAGCAGGAGCGTGTCATGGAATTCTTAATGGACCCGTCAATCTGGGTAGGCTTGCTTACGCTGGTCGTGCTGGAGATCGTTCTCGGTATTGATAACCTGGTGTTTATCGCCATCCTCGCGGATAAGCTCCCGCCGAAACAGCGTGATAAAGCCCGTCTGATCGGCCTCTCGCTGGCGCTGATCATGCGTCTGGGCTTGCTGTCTGTGATCTCGTGGATGGTTACCCTGACGAAGCCGCTGTTCACCGTCATGGATTTCACCTTCTCCGGCCGCGATTTAATCATGCTGGTGGGGGGCCTGTTCCTGCTGTTCAAAGCCACAACAGAGCTGCATGAACGGCTGGAGAACCGGCAGCACGATGATGGCCACGGTAAGGGTTACGCCAGCTTCTGGGTGGTTGTTCTCCAGATTGTGGTGCTTGATGCGGTCTTCTCTCTGGATGCGGTGATTACGGCAGTCGGCATGGTGAACCATCTGCCGGTGATGATGGCGGCGGTGGTGATTGCGATGGCGGTAATGCTGCTGGCGTCAAAACCGCTGACGCGTTTCGTCAACCAGCATCCGACGGTCGTTGTGCTGTGTCTGAGCTTCCTGCTGATGATTGGTCTGAGCCTGGTGGCAGAAGGGTTTGGCTTCCATATTCCGAAAGGCTACCTGTACGCCGCGATTGGCTTCTCGATTCTGATCGAGCTGTTTAACCAGATTGCGCGCCGTAACTTTATTAAGCAGCAGTCGAATCAGCCGCTGCGAGCCCGTACCGCAGATGCGATTCTGCGACTGATGGGTGGACGTCGTCAGGTCAACGTGCAGGCTGATAACGAGAACCGTAACCCGGTTCCGGTGCCGGAAGGCGCGTTTGTGGAAGAAGAACGCTACATGATCAACGGCGTGCTTTCGCTGGCTTCCCGCTCCCTGCGCGGCATTATGACGCCGCGCGGTGAGATCAGCTGGGTGGACGCCAACCTGAGCGTCGACGAAATTCGTCAGCAGCTGCTCTCCTCGCCACACAGTCTGTTCCCGGTCTGCCGGGGTGAGCTGGATGAGATCATCGGTGTCGTACGCGCGAAAGAGATGCTGGTGGCGCTGGAAGAGGGCGTTAACGTCGAGGCCGTAGCGGCCGCGTCGCCCGCCATCGTAGTACCGGAGACGCTGGATCCGATCAACCTGCTGGGCGTATTGCGTCGTGCCCGCGGGAGCTTTGTTATCGTCACCAATGAATTTGGTGTGGTACAGGGCCTGGTGACGCCGCTGGACGTGCTGGAAGCCATTGCCGGTGAATTCCCTGATGCGGATGAAACCCCGGAAATCGTTGCCGACGGTGACGGCTGGCTGGTGAAAGGCACCACCGACCTGCACGCGCTCTCGCACACGCTGGGCGTCGAAAACGTGGTCAATGATGATGAAGACATTGCCACCGTCGCGGGGCTGGTGATTGCCGTTAACGGGCAGATCCCGCGTATTGGTGATGTGCTGGAGCTGCCGCCGCTGCAAATTACTATCGTCGAAGCCAACGACTATCGCGTTGATATGGTGCGTATTGTTAAAGAGCACTCTGCACACGACGAAGAAGAGTAACGCTATCTAGCGTAACGGCAGTAAGGGCACGATGTGTCCGTTGTGGCGGGCTGGCGGAGAGTGACTTTCCGCCAGCCATTTCGGAAACTCGCGCAGCGGCATTGGCCGCGCATACAAGTACCCCTGCAAAATATGTACGCTGTGACGGCGCAGGTAGCGTGACTGCTCCTCGGTTTCCACCCCTTCCGCAACCAGTTCAATATTCAGCCGCTGACCCAGCGCAATAATAATATCCGTTACCGTTGAGTTCACGGCGTCGGTGCCGATCGCGGTGGTGAAGGATTTATCAATTTTCAGCACATCCGGATGCAGTTTTTCTAGCCATGAAAGTGAGCTGTTGCCGGTACCAAAGTCATCAATCGCAAGTTTCACCCCTTTGCGGTGCAGCTCCCGCACGATGCGGTAATCCACATCCAGCAACGCATCGCGTTCGGTTAACTCCACGATCAACTGTTGAACAGGGCTGGCGTTAAACCAGATGCGGTTGAGATCCTGGATCAGCGCAGCGCGGCGAAAATGGCTGGCGGCCACGTTAATGCCGATATGGAAATCGCGCGAGGCCGGGAAATAGCCTATCTGCCGCACCGTTTCGCTGATGACGTAGCGGGTAAGCGGAACAATCAGGTTATGTTCTTCGGCCAGAGGGATAAAGACATCGGGCGAAATCCATCCCTGACGCGGGTTGTTCCAGCGCAGGAGGATCTCGACGCCGACGCATTCCCGGGTGCGGGCATTCACCAGCGGCTGGCAGAAGAGCTCAAACTCCCTGGCCGCAATTCCCATATTGATTTCCCAGGTGAAACTGATGCGCCGCGCGGTGGCGAGCCAGGCGATATAGCCCATCAGTAAGCTGAGCATTAACGCCAGCGGCAGCTGGGTGGGCAGATTTTTTAACGCCATTTCGCCAGGCCCGGGGCCACTCACCGTGACGCTGAAAGGGTAATGCTGTGACGATTGTTCCAGCAGGGAGGCGTTTTCATCGAAGGTCGGCGTAGTCGTCACCTGTTGCCCGTCGCGGAGGAAGTTATCTCCTACTCTCAGGACAACGTCGGTGATCTGCGGCCGCTGCGGCTCGAGAATCATTTTAGTGATGAGATCGATATTCACCACCTCCATCACCCCGTCGTTGCCGTCGCTCGCGAGGGGAGACCACTGAATCAGTACCGGGCTGCCTTTTACCAGCCACCGATCGGTCAGCAGCAACAGCCTGGATTCACTGACCGGCAGCTCCGGCACAAACTCACTGACGGGCACATTACGGCTGCCAAAGACGCTTGAGCAATACAGTATTCCGTCTTGAATGAGGGCGATGGAGCGTACGGTCTGGAGGATCGCCGCCTGTTTTCGCAGGATCAGATTTGCTTCGGAACAGGGTATGCCAACCAGTGAAAGTAGCGTTTCCCGCTGGGCCTCTAACGAAAGAAGCACCTTATCAAGCGCACGCACGGTGTGGTGGGTAAAGTCGTGGATCCGATCCTGATTTATGTTGCGCTGTGAAATAAAGCGAATACCCAGCGTCAGGACGAGCGTAACGAGCGCAACCGTGACACAGACGATAACGCGTTTTCGGCGATAGTCTTTAATGATCGTTTGTGCAGTTTGCATGAACGGTCGCCTGTTAAGCACCGGCCGGAAAAGCCAGACGCAACAGTGACAGTGTAGTGGGGAATACGTGAAGCGACGAGACGAGAGGGGAAAATTCGCCCATCCGTTGCAGATGGGCGAAAGGAAGGCTTAGTCGCACTGCACCTTAATGGCCAGACCGCCGCGCGAGGTCTCACGGTACTTCGCGTTCATGTCCTTGCCGGTTTCGTACATGGTTTCAATAACCTTATCCAGCGACACGCGTGGCTCGCTGGTACGGCGCATCGCCATACGCGAGGCGTTGATCGCTTTGACGGAGGCGATGGCGTTACGCTCAATGCACGGCACCTGCACCTGACCGGCAACCGGGTCACAGGTCAAGCCGAGGTTGTGCTCCATGCCGATTTCCGCCGCCACGCACACCTGCTCAGGGCTTGCGCCCAGCAGTTCCGCCAGACCCGCTGCCGCCATGGAGCAGGCCACGCCCACTTCACCCTGACAGCCCACTTCAGCGCCGGAGATGGACGCATTCATCTTGTACAGCGCGCCGATAGCGCCTGCCGCGAGGAAATAACGGATGTAGATGTCCGGCGTCACGGGCTCAATAAAGTGATCGTAATAGGCCAGCACCGCCGGAACGATACCGCACGCGCCGTTGGTTGGCGCGGTCACCACGCGGCCCCCTGCGGCGTTCTCTTCGTTCACCGCCAGAGCAAACATGTTCACCCAGTCGACCACGTTCATTGGGTCATTGGAGAACTTGTCGGTAGTGACCAGCATGCGGCGCAGCGCAGAGGCACGACGCGGTACGCGCAGTGGCCCAGGCAGAACGCCTTCGGTGTTCATCCCGCGGTCAATACAGGCGCGCATGGTTTGCCACACGTTAGCAAAATAGTCTTCGATCTCTTTCTTACTGTGCAGCGCCAGTTCGTTCTGCATCACCATGCCTGACAGGGACAGACCGGTCTCTTTGCAGTAGCCCAGCATCTCGGTGGCCGATTTAAACGGATAGGGCACATTGACGTCGCCCGCGCTCTCTTTACCAAAGTGTTCTTCGTCAACGATAAAGCCGCCGCCTATGGAGTAGTAAGTTTTGCTGTAGATCTCTTTTTCGCCACTCCAGGCGTGGATGGTCATGCCGTTTTCATGCAGCGGCAGGTTGTCGCTACGAAAACGCATCCCGTCATCCTGCGGGAAGTCCACTTCGTGCTGGCCGTTAGCCAGCAGCAAACGACCGCGCGTTTCCACGTCGCGGATAAATGCCGGAATGGCATCAATATCAACTGTGTCCGGCATATTGCCCGCCAGACCCATAATAATGGCGATATCGGTGTGGTGGCCTTTACCCGTTAATGACAGTGAACCGTAAACGTCTACGGCGACACGAGTAACGCTTTCCAGTAATCCTTTTTCGACCAGATCATCGACGAACTGTTTACCGGCCTTCATCGGCCCTACAGTGTGGGAAGAAGATGGACCAATCCCCACTTTGAACATGTCGAATATACTAATCACTTTCACACTCCTGACAGGGTTACTGGGGTTCCAGTAACGATGTTATAACTGCGCATAGTGTAAGAGGGAACACCAACCTCGGCTTAACTATTCACATGAATTAAACTAATGGTTAACGATGGTTTTGCTAATAGCGCGACGCCGATCGCAAACCTGCCAGAAAAGGGTGGAATGTAAAGTATAGTCAAGGCTTCAGGCCGATTTGCAGGGCCAGCTCACGAATGATGCCTGCCGTCATGCCCCAGACAAAATAATGCTGATACCACGACAGCCAGACCCGATGATCGTGTCCGCGGCGGTGAATATCCAGCGGGTGATAGCGACCCAGACGAAGGGCCTCTTCCAGCGGCATTTCGAATACCGCTGAAACTTCATCGACGCTGGCGTGATACTGAAGATCGGGCGGAATAATGCCAACGACCGGCGTGACCTGAAAACCGGTTACGCTGTCCACTGGCGGCAGCACGCCGATCACCTCGACCGCCTCCGGGGGGATCGCCACTTCCTCATGCGCTTCGCGCAGTGCGGCGGCAATCAGGGATGCATCGGTGCTGTCCACCGCGCCGCCCGGGAACGCAACCTGACCGGCGTGTTTTCGCATATGCGGTGAGCGCTGGGTAAGCAACAGACCCGGCTGCTCACGACGCACGACCGGGATCAGCACCGCCGCCTGACGTTGATTCAGCGTGGCGCGGTTAACCTGGGGCCGCAGAAGCTGAAAGCGCGACAGAAAATCATCCAGCGTCAGGTTGTCTTTCTTCACCGTGAGTTCTCCAGTTGTTTCAGGATACGATTCACTTTATCAAAGGTTTCCTGATATTCCGCCTCCGCCTGGCTGTCGGCCACAATGCCACCGCCTGCGGAACAGTACAGGTTACCGTCGCAGGCCGTCAGGGTGCGAATAGTGATGCTGGTATCCATGGTGCCGCACAGACTCACATAGCCGATGCTGCCGCACCAGGCGTTGCGGCGATGCGGTTCCAGTTCGTCGATGATCTCCATCGCCCGGACCTTCGGCGCGCCGGTAATGGAGCCGCCCGGAAACGCGGCGCGGAGCAGATCGCAGGCGGTTCGCGAGGCCGGCAGACGTGCGGTGATGGTGCTGACCAGATGATGCACCGCCGGGAATGGCTCCACGACGAACAGCTCCGGCACGCGCACGCTGCCCGGCTCGGCGACGCGGCCAATATCATTGCGCATCAGATCGACAATCATCAGGTTTTCAGCGCGATCTTTCGGCGAGGCCGCCAGCGTCTCCGCCTGCTGACGGTCGGTGTCGGCATCGGCAAGGCGCGGCAGGGTGCCCTTTATCGGGCGGGTCTGAATCATACCGTCAGCCAGGTGAATAAAACGCTCAGGTGAAAGGCTGAGGATGGCGCCGTGTTCAAGGCGTAAAAATGCGCTGAACGGGGCCTTATTGCTGGCATTGAGGCGGGTAAACGCCTGCCATTCGTCTCCCTCGTATGCCGCCTGGAAACGCTGGGCAAGGTTGACCTGATAACAGTCGCCGCTGTGAAGATACGCCTGCACGCGGGAGAATTTTTCCGCGTATTCCTCCGCGCTCATGTTCGAGCGCCAGCCGGAGGTTAGCATAAAGTGTTCCGGGGCGGCGGGCCGTTGCGCCTCAAGCCAGGCCAGACGCGCCTGCACGTCCCGGTGGCTTAGCAGAGAAACCGTCTGCTTACGGTGATCCACGATCAGCGCCCAGTCATACAGCCCCACCGCCATATCCGGCAGGGAAATATCCGCCTGCGCATGCTCGGGCAGCTTTTCGAAACGGCGACCCAGATCGTAACCAAACAGGCCCAGCGCGCCCCCCTGGAAAGGCAGATCCGGATCCGGTGTGGCAGATAAGCCCAGAGCATGGATCTCGTTCTGAAGCCGCATCAGCGGATCGTCCGTTGGCGACAGCGCATCGGTCGTCAGCGTTTTAACCGGGTCGGCCACCAGAATGTCAAAGCGGCTGTAGGGGTGATCCGCATGCCCGGAGTGCAGGAGCATCGCAAAAGGAAGGTGGCTCAGACGGGCAAACCAGAACTCGGCGGCGTCTGCACGCCAGGGCAAGGTCATAACAGTGGGGAAGCGCATGTTCATGTATGGCATACTACCGGGCAGCGTGAAATAATTAGCGCGAATAATTTAGCAGGAGTTAACGATGTTTGCAGGTTTACCTTCTCTCAGCCATGACCAACAGCAGAAAGCCGTTGAACGTATTCAGGAGCTGATGTCCCAGGGGATGAGCAGCGGACAGGCAATTTCCCAGGTCGCGGAAGAACTTCGCGCCACCCATACCGGCGAGCGGATCGTGGCGCGCTTTGAGGATGAAGATGAAGAATAACCGGCTTACACTGCCGCGATAATCTTGATCTCAACCTTATATTCCGGTTTCATCAGCGTGGCCTGTACGGTGCAGCGTACAGGCGCGTGACCCGCCACCACCCACGCATCCCAGGCTTTATTCATCGCCGCGAAATCGTCTTTATTCGCCAGAAAAATCGTCGCATCCAGAATGCGGGATTTATCGCTGCCCTGTTTTTCCAGTACGGCGTCGATCTGCGCCAGGGTGTTGGCGGTCTGCTCGAAGGCGTCAGCGTCCAGATTGGCAGGGACGCCGGTGTAGTACAGCGTCTGGTTGTGGATCACCACATCAGACCAGCGGGCTTCGGCATCAATGCGCGTAATTGTCATAAACGTATCCTCGTTATCTTTCGTCGTCAGGCGGCAAGACTGCCATAATGTTCCGCCGTCGTCACTATTTGGGGTGGCACCGGAGAGAAGGGGCTGACATAATCCCTGTGCAAAAATACAGTGAGAGAACACCGTGGCAGACGATTTTTCCCCAGAAGGTCAGTTAGCACAGGCTATTCCCGGCTTTAAACCGCGCGAACCCCAACGTCAGATGGCGCATGCCGTCGCGCACGCCATCGACAAGGCGCAGCCGCTGGTCGTGGAGGCCGGCACCGGTACGGGGAAAACGTATGCTTACCTCGCTCCTGCGCTGCGGGCGAAAAAAAAGGTGATCATCTCTACGGGATCAAAAGCGCTCCAGGATCAGCTCTACAGCCGCGATTTACCCACGGTGGCGAAAGCGCTGAAATATAAAGGGCGTCTGGCCTTGCTGAAAGGGCGTTCTAACTACCTGTGTCTGGAGCGTCTTGAACAGCAGGCGCTGGCGGGCGGCGACCTGCCGGTACAAACCCTGAGCGATGTGATCGTCCTGCGCGCCTGGGCCAACCAGACGGAGGAGGGGGACATCAGCACCTGCGCGAGCGTGCCGGAAGACTCCCCGGCCTGGCCGCTGGTGACCAGCACCAATGACAACTGCCTCGGCAGCGACTGCCCGCTGTATAAGGACTGTTTTGTGGTGAAAGCGCGTAAAACCGCGATGGACGCCGACGTGGTGGTGGTGAACCATCACCTGTTTCTTGCGGATATGGTGGTCAAAGACAGTGGTTTCGGCGAGCTGATCCCGGAGGCGGAGGTGATGATCTTCGATGAAGCCCATCAGCTACCGGACATCGCCAGCCAGTATTTTGGTCAGTCGCTCTCCAGCCGTCAGCTTCAGGATCTGGCGAAAGATATTACCATTGCCTATCGCACCGAACTCAAAGATACCCAGCAGTTGCAGAAGTGCGCGGACCGCCTGGCGCAATGCGCACAGGATTTCCGCTTACAGCTTGGCGAGCCGGGCTATCGCGGCAACCTGCGCGAACTGCTCGCAGACAAAAATATCCAGCGCGCGCTGCTGCTGCTCGATGATGCCCTTGAACTCTGTTACGACGTGGCGAAGCTGTCCCTCGGACGTTCAGCGCTGCTGGACGCCGCTTTCGAGCGCGCCACGCTCTACCGTGGGCGGCTGAAGCGGCTGAAAGAGATCAACCAGCCGGGCTATAGCTACTGGTACGAATGTACCTCGCGCCACTTCACCCTGGCGCTCACGCCGCTGACCGTTGCTGATAAATTCAAAGAGGTGATGGCGCAAAAGCCCGGCACCTGGGTCTTTACCTCGGCCACGCTGTCGGTCAATGACGATCTGCACCACTTTACCGAGCGCCTCGGCATTGAGCAGGCGGAATCCCTGCTTCTGCCGAGCCCGTTCGACTATGAGAAACAGGCGCTGCTGTGCGTGCCGCGCAATCTGCCGCTGCCTAACCAGCCGGGCGCGGCGCGCCATCTGGCGGCCATGCTGAAGCCGATGATTGAGGCCAACAACGGGCGCTGCTTTATGCTCTGCACCTCACACGCCATGATGCGCGATCTGGCCGAGCAGTTCCGCGCCACCATGACGCTACCGGTGCTGTTGCAGGGGGAAACCAGCAAAGGCCAGCTGCTCCAGCAGTTTGTCAGCGCCGGTAATGCCCTGCTGGTGGCGACCAGCAGCTTCTGGGAAGGGGTGGACGTGCGCGGCGATACGCTCTCGCTGGTGATTATCGATAAGCTGCCGTTCACATCGCCGGACGATCCGCTCCTGAAAGCGCGCATGGAGGATTGCCGTCTGCGCGGGGGCGATCCGTTCGACGACGTCCAGCTGCCGGACGCGGTCATCACGCTTAAACAGGGGGTAGGGCGACTGATCCGCGACGTCACCGACCGCGGGGTGCTGGTGATCTGCGACAACCGCCTGGTGATGCGTCCCTACGGCGCCACCTTCCTCGCCAGCCTGCCGCCCGCGCCGCGCACGCGGGATATTAAACGCGCGGTCCGCTTCCTGGCGAACCCGACGGCGGAGTAATTCTTCCCGGAGTGTGTTAAGATGCGCGCCATTTTGTGACTGACCATTGCGAGAGCGCGACGACTGATGCGAATTCTGGCTATTGATACCGCGACAGAGGCCTGTTCCGTTGCCCTGTGGAACAACGGTACGACTTTTGCTCATTTCGAAGAGTGCCCACGGGAACACACGCAACGTATTCTGCCCCTGGTAAAAACCATTTTAACCGAGGGCAACACCTCCTTAACCGACCTCGACGCGCTGGCCTACGGCCGTGGTCCGGGCAGCTTTACGGGCGTACGTATCGGGATTGGCATTGCGCAGGGGCTGGCGCTGGGCGCTGACCTGCCGATGATCGGCGTCTCAACGCTTGCGACCATGGCTCAGGGCGCCTGGCGCATGACCGGCGCCACCCGCGTGCTGGCTGCGATTGATGCCCGCATGGGGGAAGTCTACTGGGCGGAGTACGCCCGTGACGAAAACGGCGTCTGGCACGGCGAAGAGACGGAAGCGGTGCTTAAACCTGAAGCAGTCACCGGGCGCCTGAAACAGCTCTCCGGTGAGTGGGCGACGGTCGGAACCGGCTGGCCGGCATGGCCTGAGATGGCGAAGGACACCGGCCTTACGCTGGTGGATGGTAACATTCTCCTGCCCGCCGCAGAAGATATGCTGCCGATTGCCTGTCAGCTGCTTGCCGCAGGAAAAACCGTGGCGGTTGAACATGCTGAACCGGTTTATTTACGAAACACCGTCGCGTGGAAGAAACTTCCTGGCCGCGAGTGAATCTCAGTAACAGGAACTGAGAAAAAGGAGTCGCATCATGGCGGTTCAGACTAAAGTTGTACGCTTTCTTATGGCAGGCGCGGTTGCCATAGCACTGAGCGGGTGCGTCACCGTTCCTGATGCGATCAAGGGCACCAGCCCGACGCCACAGCAGGATCTGGTACGCGTGATGAATGCCCCGGAGCTGTATGTCGGGCAGGAAGCGCGGTTTGGCGGCAAGGTGGTTGAAGTGATAAACCAGCAGGGTAAAACCCGACTGGAGATTGCCACTGTCCCGCTGGACGACGGCGCGCGGCCTGTTCTGGGTGAAGCCTCGCGCGGGCGGATCTACGCTGACGTCAGCGGCTTCCTCGATCCGGTAGATTTCCGCGGGCAGCTGGTAACCGTCGTCGGGCCGATTACCGGTTCGGTGGCGGGGAAAATCGGCAATACGCCATACAAATTTATGACCATGCAGGTGAACGGCTACAAACGCTGGCGTATCGCCCAGCAGGTGGTGATGCCGCCACAGCCAATCGATCCGTGGATGTGGGGACCGCATCCGTATCGTTACGGCTACGGTGGCTGGGGTTGGTACAATCCAGGCCCTGCACAGGTTCAAACAATCGTAACTGAGTAACTTACTGTTATTGTTAGGAAAGAGACAGCGGCTCAGCCGCTGTCTCTGTTTTTTTACGGATAAAACGAAAAAAAAGAGTGACGCGCTTCGCAACCTGCAATCTGAACAATTAATAAACTGGTACGCTGAGTTAATATAATGTTAACAAACTGTTTATTATCGGGGCTGTGATGACGACGAACACTCATTTCAGAGGTGATGCATTGAAAAAGGTTTGGCTTAACCGTTATCCCGCGGATGTCCCTGCGGAGATCAATCCTGACCGTTATCAATCCCTGATTGAATTATTTGAACACTCGGTACGGCGTTACGCTGACCAGCCTGCATTTGTGAATATGGGCGAAGTGATGACCTTCCGTAAGCTGGAAGAGCGCAGCCGGGCGTTTGCAGCCTATTTACAGGAAGGGTTGGGCTTGCAGAAAGGGGATCGCGTCGCGCTGATGATGCCAAACCTGCTGCAATACCCGGTGGCGCTGTTCGGGATCCTCAGGGCAGGGATGATCGTGGTTAACGTTAACCCGCTCTATACCCCGCGCGAGCTGGAACATCAGTTGAATGACAGCGGCGCGGCGGCGATTGTGATTGTCTCCAACTTTGCCCACACGCTGGAAAAAGTCGTTGAAAGAACCCAGGTTAAACACGTCATCCTGACGCGCATGGGCGACCAGCTCTCTACCGCGAAAGGTACGCTGGTCAACTTTGTCGTTAAATACGTTAAGCGGCTGGTGCCGAAATACCACCTGCCGGATGCCATCTCTTTCCGCCGCGCCCTGCATGCGGGCTACCGGATGCAGTACGTGAAGCCGGAGATCGTGTCCGAGGATCTGGCATTTCTGCAATACACGGGCGGTACCACCGGCGTGGCGAAAGGGGCGATGCTGACCCATCGAAATATGCTGGCGAACCTTGAGCAGGTTAATGCCACCTACGGGCCGCTGCTGCACCCGGGCAAGGAGCTGGTGATCACCGCGCTTCCGCTGTATCACATTTTTGCGCTGACCATGAACTGCCTGCTGTTTATTGAGCTTGGCGGTCAAAACGTATTGATCACCAACCCGCGCGACATTCCGGGGCTGGTCAAAGAGCTGGCGAAATACCCGTTCACCGCCATGACTGGCGTGAACACCCTGTTTAACGCGCTGCTTAACAATAAAGAGTTCCAGCAGCTCGATTTCTCCACGCTGCACCTCTCTGCGGGTGGCGGGATGCCAGTTCAGCAGGCGGTTGCCGAGCGCTGGGTGAAACTCACCGGGCAATATCTGCTGGAAGGCTATGGCCTGACGGAGTGCGCCCCGCTGGTCAGCGTTAACCCGCATGATATCGACTATCACAGCGGCAGTATCGGTCTGCCGGTCCCGTCGACGGAAGCAAAACTGGTGGATGATGAGGATAACGAAGTGCCTCACGGTGAGCCAGGAGAGCTGTGCGTCAGAGGGCCGCAGGTGATGCTGGGCTACTGGCAACGTCCGGATGCCACGGATGAGATCATCAAAGACGGCTGGCTGCACACGGGCGACATCGCGGTGATGGATGACGAAGGCTTCCTGCGCATCGTCGATCGCAAGAAAGATATGATCCTGGTGTCAGGGTTCAACGTCTATCCGAACGAAATCGAAGACGTGGTGATGCAGCACAGCGGCGTGCTGGAAGTGGCGGCGGTGGGCGTTCCTTCCGGCAGCAGCGGTGAAGCGGTGAAGATATTTGTGGTCAAGAAAGATCCTTCTCTTACCGAGGATGCGCTGATAACGTTTTGTCGCCGTCAGCTGACGGGCTATAAAGTGCCGAAGCTGGTGGAATTCCGGGATGAGCTGCCGAAATCCAACGTCGGGAAGATATTACGACGAGAATTACGTGACGAAGCCCGTGCCAAAGTGGACAATAAGGCCTGAGCTTCACGTTAATCGCCCAGACGCCGGTTAAGCCGGCGTTTTTTATGGGCGCAAACAAAAGAGAGTCCGATTTGAATTACCAGATGATCACTACCAACGACGAGCTGGCTTCGCTGTGCGAGGTGACGCGTGAATTTCCCGCTATCGCCCTGGATACGGAATTTGTCCGCACCCGAACGTACTATCCGCAGCTGGGTCTGATTCAGATGTATGACGGCAAACACGTGTCGTTGATTGACCCCCTCGGCATTACCGACTGGGCGCCAATGCGCGAGCTGTTGCTGGATACCGCCGTGACCAAATATCTGCACGCGGGCAGTGAAGATCTGGAAGTATTTCTCAACACCTTTGGCATCATGCCGCAGCCGCTGATTGATACCCAGATCCTCGCGGCGTTCAGCGGTCGTCCGCTCTCCTGGGGTTTTGCGGCGATGGTGGAAGAGTACACCGGTCTGACGCTGGATAAGAGCGAATCGCGTACCGACTGGCTCGCGCGTCCGCTGACGGCGCGTCAGCTTGAATACGCCGCGGCAGACGTCTTTTATCTTCTTCCAATTGCCGGCCAGCTCATGAAAGAGGCTGAGGCGTCCGGTTGGCTGTCTGCCGCACTGGACGAGTGCCGCATGACGCAGCAGCGTCGCCAGGAAGTGGTTGATCCGAAAGAAGCCTGGCGTGACATCACCAACGCCTGGCAGCTGCGCACCCGTCAACTGGCCTGTCTGCAATTGCTGGCTGACTGGCGTCTGCGTAAAGCGCGTGAGCGCGATCTGGCGGTTAACTTCGTGGTGCGTGAAGAACACCTGTGGGCGGTGGCGCGCTATATGCCGGGTAGCCTTGGTGAGCTGGACAGCATTGGCCTTTCCGGAAGTGAGATCCGTTTTCACGGTAAAACGCTGCTCGCGCTGGTAGAGAAAGCTCAGCAACTGCCAGAGGACGCACTGCCAGAACCGCTGCTTAACCTGATGGATATGCCGGGCTACCGCAAGGCGTTTAAAGACATCAAAGCGCTGGTGCAGACGGTGGCGGGGGAAAGCAAACTGAGTGCCGAACTGCTGGCTTCACGTCGTCAGATTAACCAGCTGCTGAACTGGCACTGGAAGTTGAAACCGCAAAATGGTTTACCGGAACTGGTCGCCGGATGGCGGGGGGAACTGATGGCCGAACGCCTGAATACCCTGCTGGAAGGGTATCCGCGCTAAAGAATTGTAGCCCCGGTAAGCGCAGCGCCACCGGGGAAATTGCCGGGCGGCGCGATGCTTACCCGGCCTACAAAACCACAAACGGATTAACGCGACTCTTCCGCTTCCGGAAGCGTCACGTTCAGCTCCAGAATCGAAATATCCCCGTCTTTTTGCTCCAGCTGAACGGTGACCATTTCCGGGTCAATCTGCACGTATTTGCAGATCACTTCCAGAATGTCTTTGCGCAACTGCGGCAGGTAGTGCGGTTCGGCGTCGCTACGACGACGTTCCGCCACAATGATTTGCAGACGTTCTTTTGCGATGTTGGCGGTGCTTTTTTTCCGCGAGAGAAAAAAGTCCAGTAATGCCATAACTTATCCTCCGAACAGGCGTTTGAGGAAACCTTTCTTCTCTTCTTCAATGAAGCGGAAAGGACGTTCTTCTCCCAGCAGACGGTCAACGGTATCCGCATACGCTTTACCTGCGTCTGCCTGTGTATCCAGGATCACGGGCTCGCCCTGGTTAGAGGCGCGCAACACGGACTGATCTTCCGGGATCACGCCAACCAGTTTGATGCGCAGGATCTCCAGCACGTCTTCCATGCTCAGCATGTCACCTTTGTTCACCCGGCCCGGGTTGTAGCGGGTCAGCAGCAGGTGCTCTTTGATTGGCTCCTGGCCATTTTCCGCGCGACGGGATTTCGAGGCCAGAATGCCGAGAATACGGTCGGAGTCACGTACTGACGAGACTTCCGGGTTGGTGGTGATGATGGCTTCATCCGCGAAGTAGAGCGCCATCAAAGCCCCGGTTTCGATACCGGCCGGGGAGTCGCAGACCACGAAGTCGAACTCCATCTTTTTCAGATCGTCGAGCACCTTTTCCACGCCTTCGCGGGTCAGGGCGTCTTTATCACGGGTCTGGGACGCCGGAAGAATGTAGAGGTTCTCGGTACGCTTATCTTTAATCAGCGCCTGGTTAAGGGTGGCATCGCCCTGAATGACGTTCACGAAGTCATACACCACGCGACGCTCGCAACCCATGATCAGGTCCAGGTTACGCAGACCGATATCGAAGTCGATTACGACGGTTTTCTTTCCCTTCTGGGCCAAACCAGTAGCGATGGCCGCGCTGGAGGTGGTCTTGCCAACGCCTCCTTTACCCGAAGTCACAACAATAATGCGTGCCATAGAAATTCCTTGTTAAAAGGGATCAATTTAACGGTTGAACGGTCAAAGCGTTATCTGCCAGTTGCAGACGGGCCGCTTTGCCATAAAATTCGGCTGGGATTTTATCGCTCAGCCAATATTCACCTGCGATAGACACCAGTTCTGCCGTCAGGTGAGTACAAAAAATTTGTGCTTCTCGATCGCCGCTGGCGCCCGCAAGCGCACGCCCACGCATCATACCGTAAACGTGAATATTGCCATCTGCAATCAGTTCTGCGCCCGCACTGACGTGGCTTGTAACAATCAGATCACAGTTTGGCGCATAAATGCGCTGACCGGAACGAACCGGCAGATCAATCAATCGCGTTTTTGTGACTGGGGCTACATTTTGCGCCGGAGGCGGGGGAGCGGGAACGGTTGCAGGCGTTGCACGCGGGGCTTTTTCTTTGCCCTCGTTTAACAAGGGCAAACCCGCGCGTTCAATTTCGGCTTTTAACTCTGCGTCTTTGCAGCCGCTAATACCCACGATGCGCAACCCCGTGGAGACGACGGCCTGCTGGAGTCGCTTCCAGTTAACCGGCCCCTCAAGGTCGCTTACATTGACGACGACAGGAGCATGCTTAAGAAAAGCGGGAGCCTGCGCGATTTTGTCTTCTAACGCCTGACGAATAACCTCGGGTTTTGCATCATGCAAATGAACCACTGATAAGGTGAAGCTACTGCCTTTAAGCTCGATGGGCGTATTTGACATCCTGGCCTTACTCAATTTGCTATTAACCGCAACACATCGCCGCGATATTCCGAAGAGTATCAGGCATGTTATAGTCAGGAGTATATTGAGGCAAGCAACCACCCATTAATTCAGAGTAAAAACATGTTTTGTGTGATCTACAGAAGTACCAGCCGCGACCAGACCTACCTTTATGTCGAAAAGAAAGACGATTTTTCCCGCGTGCCTGAAGAATTAATGAAAAGCTTTGGCCGACCGCAGCTGGCGATGCTGCTGCCGCTGGACGGCCGTAAGAAGCTGGTGAACGCCGATCTTGAGAAAGTCAAAAAGGCGTTAACCGAGCAGGGCTATTATTTACAGCTTCCGCCGCCACCGGAGAATTTATTAAAACAGCACCTTGAGCTGAGCGGAAAGAAATAAGTCCGGGTCCTTCCGGGAACAACTCATCAACCGATTAGGGGTCGACCATGTATCAACATCATAACTGGCAAGGTGCATTACTGGATTATCCCGTCAGCAAAGTGGTCTGCGTGGGCAGCAACTATGCAAAACATATTCAGGAGATGGGCAGCGCCGTGCCGGAAGAGCCGGTTCTGTTTATTAAGCCAGAAACCGCACTGTGCGATATTCGCCAGCCGCTGGTTCTGCCACAGGGACTGGGCTCGGTGCATCATGAAGTGGAGCTGGCGGTGCTGATCGGCGCGACGCTGCGCCAGGCAACTGAAGAGCATGTAGAGAAAGCGATTGCGGGTTACGGTGTCGCGCTCGACCTGACGCTGCGTGACGTCCAGGGCAAAATGAAGAAAGCGGGGCAGCCGTGGGAAAAAGCCAAGGGTTTTGATAATTCATGCCCGATTTCCGGTTTCGTTCCGGTGAGTGAATTTACCGACGATCCGCAGAACACGCCGCTCAGCCTGAAGGTCAACGGCGAGATCCGCCAGCAGGGAACAACCGCTGACATGATCCATAAGATCGTTCCGCTGATTGCCTACATGAGCCGCTTCTTCACCCTGAAACCTGGCGACGTGATCCTCACCGGCACTCCGGAAGGTGTGGGGCCGCTGCTTAGCGGCGACGAACTGGACGTCAGTTTTAACGGCCTGTCGCTGAAAACCCGCGTGCTGTAAAAGCACCTTGCCGCCTGAAAAGGGCGGCAAAACTTGCATCAACGTGCCAGACTCGTTATAAGGTGCGCTCTATTTTGACGTGTGGACATCCCGATGAACGACATTCCTTTCTGGCAAAGCAAAACTCTCGACGACATGACCGACGCGGAGTGGGAATCGTTGTGTGACGGCTGCGGGCAGTGCTGCCTGCATAAGCTGATGGATGAAGATTCGGACGAGATCTATTTCACCAACGTAGCCTGCAAGCAGTTAAACATCAAAACCTGCCAGTGCCGCAACTATGAGCGCCGTTTCGAATATGAGCCGGACTGCATCAAGTTAACCCGTGAAAATCTGCCGACCTTTGAGTGGCTGCCGCATACCTGCGCGTATCGCCTGCTGGCGGAAGGAAAGGATCTGCCGACATGGCATCCGCTGTTGACGGGGTCGAAAGCGGCGATGCACGGTGAACGTATTTCCGTGCGCCACATTGCGGTGAAAGAGTCCGAGGTGCGCGACTGGGAAGACCACATTATGAATCACCCTAATCGGTGATAATAAAAAACCCGCCTCGGCGGGTTTTTTATTGTGCGCAATTTTGTCGGGTGGCGCTGCGCTTACCCGACCTACAAAACTGACGTTGCCGTTTTGCTTTTACCTTCCAAAAAGATCGCGTTTCTTTGGTTTGAACGGCTGGGCAATCAGCACCAGCAGCGCCACCACAAAGTAGGCGACAAAAATGCCCACCAGCCACTGCGGCATCTCCAGCGTCAGGAACTCCCACTGGCGTACAGAGCAGTCACCGGAGGCCACAAACACCTGCGGCAGCCATTTATCCAGCGGCAGCCAGCTCGGGAAGCGGGCGGCAAAATCGCAGGTCATAAACGGCGACGGGTGAAGCTGCATCTGGGTGTGCTCCCAGGCAAGCGCAATCCCTTTCCCGGCGCTATATAGCCAGATGGCAATTGCCGCATAGCGTAACGGTGATTTGGGTGCAATCGCACCTACCAGACCCGCGCCCATAATGCCGAACAGCGCACAACGCTCATAAATACACAGTACGCAAGGTTTCAGCCCCATCACATGCTGAAACCACAGCGCGACCATTTCCAGCGCAAAGGCGGTCAGGGCCATCAACAACCACGCTCCGCGACCGCGTGAGCACTGGTTCAAAAATCGCAACATAATCATTTCCCTGGAACATGCTTAGACAGCGCAGTGTAAACGAATTTTAATGCGCCGCAAGTATACCTGCTTGCAATAACCATTGCGTACAGGGAACGAGAGTAATTTTGATGCACAGCAAACCAACCAGGGTAAGCACCAGCGTATACGGCAGCGCCATCCAGACCATTCTTCCATAAGAAAGTCGTATGAGTGGTGCCAGCGCCGAGGTCAGCAGGAAGAGGAATGCCGCCTGACCGTTCGGGGTTGCCACGGAGGGGAGGTTGGTTCCGGTGTTGATCGCCACCGCCAGCAGCTCGAACTGTTCACTGCTGACAATCCCTTGCTCCATCGCGGCTTTGGCCTCATTGATGTATACCGTCCCGACAAAGACGTTATCGGATATAGAGGACAACAGACCGTTAAACAAATAGAACAGCGTTAGCTGCGAATCTGGCGTAGCCTGAAGCACAAACGCGATGATCGGCGCGAACAGATGTTGGTCAATAATCACCGCCACGACCGCGAAAAACACCGCCAGCAGGGCGGTAAACGGCAGCGCTTCGGTAAAGGCTTTTCCGATAGCATGTTCGTCCGTAACGCCGCCCAGGCTGGTTGCAAGGATAATTACCGACAGGCCAATCAGCCCCACCTCGGCAAGGTGGAAGGCCAGCGCCGCGATAAGCCACACGCCGATGAAACCCTGTGCAATCAGGCGCAGCGTCTCCTGGCGCGTGCGTTGTTTGCGGCTCTGCTCGTCAAACTTATGCAGCTCCTGGCGGACCTGATCGGGCAACTTAGCGCCATACCCAAAGAGGTTGAATTTTTCGACCAGCACACAGGTGGCTAACCCGCAGACCAGCACGGGCACGCTGACGGGCGCCATGCGCAGGAAAAATTCGCCAAAATGCCACTCAGCCGCTTTGGCGATAATCAGGTTTTGCGGCTCCCCGACCATGGTCATCACGCCGCCCAGCGCCGTCCCCACGCCCGCATGCATCATCAGGCTGCGCAGAAACGCGCGGAACTGTTCCAGCACATCGCGGTTGTGCGCCTCAACGTGGCTGTCGTCCTGCAAGTTATCGCCAGGACGAGACGAGGCCACCCGGTGGTAAATCCCGTAAAAGCCGACGGCGACGCTGATCACCACCGCCACGACCGTCAGCGCATCCAGGAAGGCAGAGAGGAAGGCTGCGGCGAGGCAAAACGCCAGCGAGAGCAGCGTTTTCGACGGAATGCTCAGCAGCAAACGGGTGAAGATAAACAGCAGAAGCTGCTTCATAAAGTAGATCCCCGCCACCATGAAGATCAGCAGCAGCAGGACTTCAAGATTCGACGCTATCTCGTTTTTAACATGCTCCGCGCTGGTCATTCCGATGACCACGGCTTCCAGCGCCAGCAGCCCGCCGGGCAACAGCGGATAGCACTTCAGCGCCATCGCCAGGGTAAAGATAAACTCGGCGACCAACATCCACCCGGCAACGAAGGGATCCAGCAAAAAGATAACGGGATTAACGACCAGGAATACCAGTAAAGTAAGTTTGTACCAGTCAGGTGACTGACCTAAAAAGTTGCGCCACAGCGCGCGCCCAAATGAAATTTCCACGACAGACGTCCTTTACCCGTCAAATAAGACAAGACATCAGTATACGCAAAAATGGCGGCAGAGCGGGGGATTAAGCCATTTGTAAATTTCATAAAAATGAAACGGCGATCCCTCTTTTCTGTCTCTGCTGCGCTATCTGCCTCTGCGCGCCTCTGGTATGATGAGTGCAATTTGCTAAAGCTGTGTAATGGAAATCTCACTATGGTCATTAAGGCGCAGAGCCCGGCGGGTTTCGCGGAAGAGTACATCATTGAAAGCATCTGGAATAATCGTTTCCCTGCGGGATCAATTCTACCTGCTGAACGCGAACTCTCTGAACTGATTGGCGTCACCCGTACCACGCTGCGAGAAGTGCTCCAGCGTCTGGCGCGCGATGGCTGGTTGACGATACAGCATGGCAAACCCACTAAGGTGAACAACTTCTGGGAAACGTCCGGGCTGAACATTCTGGAAACGCTGGCGCGTCTCGACCACGAAAGCGTACCGCAGCTGATTGATAATCTGCTTTCCGTGCGCACCAACATCGCCACCATTTTCATCCGCACCGCGTTTCGTCAGCATCCTGAAGATGCGCTGAAGGTGCTTGCCACCGCTAATGAGGTGGAAGACCACGCGGATGCCTTTGCGACCCTGGATTACAATGTGTTCCGCGGTCTGGCGTTTGCTTCCGGCAATCCGGTTTACGGTCTGATCCTGAATGGAATGAAAGGGTTATATACGCGCATTGGTCGTCACTATTTTGCTAACCCTGAAGCCCGCAGCCTGGCGCTCGGCTTCTACCATAAACTGAGCAAACTCTGCACCGAAGGGCTGCACGATCAGGTCTATGAAACGGTGCGTCGTTACGGCCACGACTCCGGTGAAATCTGGCATCGGATGCAGAAAACGCTGCCGGGTGATTTAGCGATTCAGAGTCGCTAAAATAAAAAACCTCTCGATTGAGAGGTTTTTTTTCGCCCGGTGGCGCTTTGCTTACCGGGCCTACAAAACCCGTAGGCCGGGTAAGGCGTAGCCGCCACCCGGCAACAAACTACAGCGTATTCAACCGCGCCGGACACCGGTCCAGCAGCTCCACGCTGCCATCTTCGTTCTGCTGCTCCAGCAACACGTCAAATCCCCACAGGCGATGCACATGCTTCAGCACTTCCTTACGCCCCTTATCCAGCGGCGCGCGGTTGTGCGGAATATAGCGCAACGTCAGGGAGCGGTCGCCGCGCAGATCCACGTTCCAGACCTGAATGTTCGGTTCAAGATTACTCAGGTTGTACTGGGATGACAGGCGCGAGCGGATCTCGCGATAACCCTCTTCGTTGTGGATCGCGGAGATCTCCAGGTAGTTGTTGCGGTCATCATCCAGTACGGTGAAGAAGCGGAAATCACGCATGATCTTCGGCGACATGAACTGGCTGATAAAGCTCTCATCCTTAAAATCACGCATCGCGAAGTGCAGCGTTTCCAGCCAGTCAGAACCGGCAATATCCGGGAACCAGTATTTGTCCTCTTCGGTGGGCGACTGACAAATACGCTTGATATCCTGGAACATGGCAAAGCCGAGCGCGTACGGGTTAATGCCGCTGTACCACGGGCTGTTATATGCCGGCTGGAATACCACGTTGGTGTGGCTGTGCAGAAACTCCATCATAAACCGCTCGGTGACTTTTCCTTCGTCGTACAGGTGGTTAAGAATGGTGTAGTGCCAGAAGGTCGCCCAGCCTTCGTTCATCACCTGGGTCTGCTTCTGCGGATAGAAATACTGGCTCACCTTGCGCACGATGCGCAGGATCTCACGCTGCCACGGCTCCAGCAGTGGGGCGTTTTTCTCCATAAAGTAGAGCAGGTTTTCCTGCGGCTCGGAAGGGTAGCGACGCGCCTCGGCGACGGTTTTCTCCTCTTCACGTTTCGGCAGGGTGCGCCACAGCATATTCACCTGGCTTTGCAGATACTCCTCGCGGCTCTTCTGCCGGGCTTTCTCTTCCTGCAATGAGATCTTCTGCGGGCGCTTATAGCGATCAACGCCGTAGTTCATCAGCGCGTGGCAGGAGTCCAGCAGCTTCTCCACCTCGTCCACGCCGTAGCGCTCTTCGCAGTCGGTAATGTATTTGCGGGCGAAGATCAGGTAATCGACGATGGAGCTGGCGTCCGTCCAGCTGCGGAACAGATAGTTATTTTTGAAGAACGAGTTATGTCCATAGCAGGCGTGCGCCATCACCAGCGCCTGCATGGTAATGGTGTTCTCCTCCATCAGATAGGCAATACACGGGTTAGAGTTAATGACGATTTCATACGCCAGTCCCTGCTGCCCGTGCTTATACAGCCGCTCTGTCTCAATGAATTTTTTGCCAAACGACCAGTGCGGATAGTTAATTGGCATCCCGACGCTGGAGTAAGCGTCCATCATCTGTTCCGAGGTGATGACTTCAATCTGATGGGGATAGGTATCCAGACGATAGAGTTTGGCCACCCGGTCGATCTCCGCCAGGTAGACATCCAGCAACTCGAAGGTCCAGTCGGGTCCATCGCTCAGACGGGTGCTGTCCCTGGACATGGAATCTAGTGTAGCCATTAGCGCGCCCTCGTTGTTGGTCGCTCTCTCTGACTGGAGAGCCTCCTTTCAAGCATAGATCACCCCATTCAAATACGCGGGGCGCAGAAATTTTTTCTTTGCGATTTCGCGTTTTCGATACGGCAAATAAAGCGGTGCTCACAGAATTTTCTACTGGTTAAAAATAACGCGCAGCAGGAGATCCCAAATAAGCGCCATCCCCTGATACAGCGGGATATGTGAGTTGAGTCACCATAAAAAAGTCATATGTTGAATAATATTTTCAACTAGGTTATCAATCTGTAATTAGATGATTGTTCTTTTGCTCATAATGGAGTGGCTATGCGTGTTGTCATACTGGGAAGTGGTGTCGTTGGCGTAACCAGCGCCTGGTATTTGAGTCAGGCGGGACATGAGGTTACCGTTATCGATCGCGAATCCGGTCCGGCGCTGGAAACCAGTGCGGCGAATGCGGGGCAAATCTCTCCGGGCTACGCTGCGCCGTGGGCGGCCCCGGGCGTTCCGCTGAAGGCGATCAAATGGATGTTTCAGCGACATGCGCCCCTGGCGATCAGCCTTGACGGCACGCAGTTCCAGCTTAAGTGGATGTGGCAGATGCTGCGCAACTGCGACACCCGCCACTATATGGAAAACAAGGGGCGTATGGTGCGGCTGGCGGAATACAGCCGCGACTGCCTGAAGGCGCTGCGTGCCTCAACGGGCATCGAATATGAAGGGCGTCAGGGCGGCACGCTTCAGCTGTTCCGTACCGCGCAACAGTACGAAAACGCGACCCGCGATATCGCCGTGCTTGAAGATGCTGGCGTACCGTATCAGCTGCTGGAAGCCAGCCAGCTGGCGCAGGCGGAGCCAGCGCTTGCCGAGGTCGCGCACAAGCTGACGGGCGGTCTGCGTTTACCGAACGATGAAACCGGCGACTGCCAGCTTTTCACCCAGCGTCTGGCGCGCATGTGTGAGCAGGCCGGGGTGAAATTCAGCTTCAATACTTCTGTCGACAAACTGCTGTCGGAAGGGGAGAAGATTTACGGCGTGAAGTGTGGGGAAGAGGTAATTAAAGCCGATGCCTACGTGATGGCGTTTGGCTCCTACTCAACCGCGATGCTGAAAGGCATCCTGGATATCCCGGTCTATCCGCTGAAAGGCTACTCCCTGACCATCCCGGTGAAAGAGGACAGCGGCGCGCCGGTCTCGACCATTCTTGATGAAACCTACAAAATCGCCATCACCCGCTTCGATAACCGGATCCGCGTCGGGGGCATGGCGGAAATCGTGGGCTTCAATACCGAGCTGCTCAAACCGCGTCGTGAAACGCTGGAGATGGTCGTGGGCGATCTCTTCCCGCGCGGCGGCTTCATTGAGCAGGCGACGTTCTGGACCGGCCTGCGCCCAATGACCCCGGACGGCACGCCTATTGTGGGCCGTACACCATACAAAAATCTGTGGACTAACACCGGCCACGGCACGCTTGGCTGGACCATGGCCTGCGGTTCGGGCCAGCTGCTGAGCGACCTGATCTCCGGAAGGACGCCGGCAATTCCGTTTGACGATTTGAGCGCCGCACGCTATCAATCAGGGTTTACCCCATCGCGTCCACAACACCTGCACGGCGCGCATAATTAAGGAGTCGTCATGTCCCGTCCCATTCTGGCCCAGCTGGATTTGCAGGCGCTGAAGGATAACCTGCAAATTGTTCGCCGTGCTGCGCCGGGTTCTCGTGTCTGGTCGGTGGTGAAAGCCAACGCCTACGGTCATGGTATCGACCGTATCTGGAGTGCGCTCGGCGGCACCGATGGTTTTGCCTTGCTGAATCTGGAAGAGGCCATCCTGCTGCGCGAGCGCGGCTGGAAAGGACCGATCCTGTTGCTGGAAGGATTCTTTCATGCGCAGGATCTGCCTCTGCTGGATAAGTACCGCCTGACGACCAGCGTTCACAGTAACTGGCAGATCAAGGCCATCCAGGACGCGAAGCTGCATGCCCCGCTGGATATCTATCTCAAAGTGAACAGCGGGATGAACCGTCTGGGCTTCCAGCCTGAACGGGTGCATACGGTCTGGCAGCAGCTTCGCGCGCTGAAAAACGTCGGTGAGATGACGCTGATGGCGCACTTCGCCGATGCGGAAAAGCCGGACGGCATTGCCGATGCCATGGTCCGCATTGAGCAGGCGGCAGAAGGTCTGGACTGTCCGCGCTCGCTGTCGAACTCAGCGGCAACGCTCTGGCATCCCGAGGCGCACTACAATTGGGTACGTCCGGGGATCGTACTGTACGGCGCGTCACCCTCAGGTCAGTGGCAGGATATTGCCAACAGCGGCCTGAAGCCGGTGATGACGTTACGAAGCGAGATTATCGGCGTGCAAACCCTGAAAGCGGGCGATACGGTGGGCTATGGCAGCCGCTATCGGGCAGCAGGTGAACAGCGCATCGGTATCGTGGCGGGGGGCTATGCAGATGGTTATCCGCGCATCGCCCCGAGCGGCACGCCGGTGTGGGTCGATGGCGTGCGCACCGGCACGGTAGGTACCGTCTCCATGGACATGCTGGCCATCGATTTGACGCCGTGTCCCCAGGCGGGGATCGGGTCACCGGTTGAGCTGTGGGGCAACGAGGTTAAAATTGATGATGTGGCCGCTGCGGCGGGCACCGTCGGGTATGAGCTGATGTGCGCGCTGGCGCCAAGAGTGCCTGTTGTGACGGTGTAACTTGTGTGTGCCGGGTGGCGGCTTCGCCTTACCCGGCCTACAAAAGCCCGAACGTAGGCCGGGTAAGCGTTAGCGCCACCCGGCAAAAAAGCAGCTACTCCGCCTCCTCCTCCATCGGCCTTACGCCGACTTTGCGCACCGCGTTATCTTCTTTCTCCGCTACCGTCCAGATCATCCCGGCAAACTCCACCTGGTCACCGACGACCGGCGCAGCCCCTAATAATTGCTGAATAATCTCACCCAGGGTTTGCTGGTTATCTCGATTCTCCAGTCCACCTTCCAGGCCATAAATCAGCGCCACATCCGCAAAGCGGGCGCTGGCTTCGAGGATAAAATCGCCGAAGAAACGCTGATCCAGCGCCACCGGGGGCGACTGGCTGAACAGCTTGCCGAGGGCAGGCAGGTCGCGCTCGCGGCCAATCACGCAGAGGATATCGTTCTCACGCAGCCGCGTGCTGCCGGTCGGGTGAAGCAGGGCGTTATCCCGGAACAGGGCGGCAATGCGCGTTTCAGCGGGCATATGCAGATCGCGCAGGGACGCGCCCACGCACCACTTATCGGCGCTTAGCTGGTAGACAAACTGTTCCCAGGGATTCTCAGGGTGAATATCCAGCCCCACGCGGGAGACCGGCCAGCCAATGGGCGGTACCACCACTTTGGCTTTTTTCGCCGCCCAGCCCAGAGACGTTCCCTGGAACAGCAGCGACACCAGCACTACGAAGAAGGCGACGTTGAAGAACAGACGGGCGTTGTCCAGCCCGGCCATCATAGGGAACACTGCCAGAATAATCGGCACCGCGCCGCGCAGCCCCACCCAACTGATAAATATCCGCTCACGCAGGTTAAACCCGCGGAACGGCAGCAGCCCGGCAAACACCGACAGCGGACGGGCGAAGAAGATCATCCAGGCCGACAAAAGCAGCGCCGGTACGGCGATAGGCAGCAGGTCCGACGGCGTCACCAGCAGGCCCAGCACCAGGAACATGGCGATCTGCGCCAGCCAGGCCAGACCGTCGAAGTTCTGCAAGATGGCGTGACGGTTGCGAATCGGTCGGTTGCCCAACAGGAAACCGCAAAGGTAAACCGCCAGAATACCGCTGCCGTCCAGCGCGGTGGTGACGGCAAAGATCAGGATCCCACCGCTCAGGGCCAGCAGCGGGTAAAGGCCGGAAGGCAGCGTAATACGGTTAATCGTATGCTGTAACAGGTAACCGCCGCCGAGACCAATGATAATCCCGAGGCCAAACTGCTGGAGGATGTGCCAGGCGAACATCCAGCTCAGGCCGGTTTCGTGCTGCTGGATCATCTCAATCAGGGTAATGGTCAGGAACACCGCCATCGGATCGTTACTGCCGGATTCAATCTCAAGCGTGGAGCCAACGCGTTCGTTCAGCCCCTTGCCGCCGAGCAGTGAGAAAACCGCCGCCGCATCGGTAGAGCCGACGATCGCGCCAATCAGCAGGCCTTCCATTATATCGAGGTTAAACAGCCAGGCCGCCATCATGCCGGTCAGGCCGGAGGTGATCAGCACGCCGACGGTCGCCAGAGACAGCGCCGGGCCTAAGGCAACGCGAAACGAACTTGCCTGGGTGCGCATTCCGCCGTCCAGCAGAATCACCGCCAGCGCGAGGTTACTCACCATATAGGCGAAAGGGTAATTATCGAAGGGGATACCGCCGATACCGTCGATCCCGGCAAGCATGCCGATAGCCAGGAAAATGACAAGAATAGGTATGCCAAGACGCGATGAAAATGAACTTAATAAAATGCTAAAGGTTACCAGGATGGAACCCAGAATGAAAAGACTGATTATCGCTGTGGCACCCAATGTCGTCTTACTCCCACCTCAATGTGAACGCTGTTATTAAAACCCTAACATAATAACAACGTTAACTGCGTTTTATTGAGGGGGAATAACGGCTTTTTTATGCCTTTAAGACCGGATGACCGCTGATTGTTAACCGACTGCCTGAATTATCGTGTACAAGGTGCGCCTGGGCACCCAGCGGCAGGGTAACGGTTTGCTGCTCATGGCCGAAATCCAGACCGGCGATCACCGGGATATCCAGCCGGGAACGAATGAAATCAATCATCGTCTCCAGGGAATAGCCCGCATCGTAATCGTTGGGGGCTGAACCACTAAAACTGCCCAGCACAATGGCCGACTGCCGATCCAGAATCCCGGCGTGATACAGCTGCAACAGCATACGTTCGACGCGGAACGGGTGTTCGTTGATATCTTCCAGCACCAGTATGCCGTCCGTGATCTGCGGTAGCCACGGCGTTCCAATCAGCGACACCAGCATCGCGAGGTTGCCGCCCCACAGCTGTCCTTCACATTCCCAGTGCGGTCCATTGCCTTGCCACTCGACGGTGAACGTCGGGTTTTGCAGGGCGCGCCAGAAATGGTCCTGCGTAAATGCATCCAGCTCCGGCGCACCAAAGTTGCCGGCCAGCATCGGGCCGCTAAAGGTAATGACGTTATGCAACGCAAGCAGGCCGAGCTGGATCGCCGTGAAATCGCTGTGTCCGCAGATTAACAGCGGATCCTGCTGCTGGCGCGCGGCCAGCCCGGCCCAGTCGATGCTCTCCAGCAGCCGGCTTGCGCCATAGCCGCCGCGCACGGCCAGCACAATAGTGTTTTCACCTTCCAGCGTCGCCAGGCTGTTGATATCGCTCAGTCTCTGCGCCTCCGTACCGGCAAAACGCTGCATACGGCGGGGGATAATAGTCTGATTTTCTACCTGATGGCCCATTTCCAGCAGGCGCTGAACGCCCCGCTGTGCCGCCTCCTGGTTGATGCAGTAGCCTGACGGTGCGATGAGATGAAACTGAGGCATGGCAATTCCTTGCTGAATGAGAATCTAATTGTCTATATCATGCCGCTTATACGCCGCCTGCTTCAAGGGGCGACGTACCGCGATGACCGGCTATAAGGATAGATGACGTGAAATTGAGATGGTTTGCTTTTTTGATTGTGCTGCTCGCTGGCTGTAGTTCAAAACATGATTATCAAAATCCCCCCTGGAACCCTGAAGTGCCGGTAAAGCGGGCCATGCAGTGGATGCCGATCAGCGAACAAGCCGGGAAGGCCTGGGGCGTGAGCCCGCGTCTGATCACGGCGATCATTGCCGTGGAGTCCGGCGGCAACCCGACGCTGGTGAGTAAATCGAATGCGGTGGGGCTGATGCAGTTAAAAGCCTCGACGGCGGGAAGAGAGGTCTATCGCTACATGGGCTGGAAGGGACAGCCATCCACCAGCGAGCTGAAAAACCCGGAACGTAATATCTCTATGGGAACCGCTTACCTGAGCATTCTCGAGCATGGCATTCTGAAGGGGATTGACGATCCGGAAGTGATGCAATATGCGCTGGTGGTGTCGTACGTTAACGGAGCCGGCGCGCTGCTCCGAACCTTCTCATCCGATCGCAAAGAGGCGATAGAAGAGATTAACGATATGGATAAAGATGAATTCTTCGAGCACGTTGTGAAGAATCATCCGTCAGTACAGGCTCCACGTTATATCTGGAAAGTACAGAAAGCGATGGACGCCATGTAACGCCTTTGTCGGGCGGCTGCATGCTGCCCGACGCCTTTCAGCGCACTTTGTTCGCGCGTTCCCGCGCTTCACGCTCCAGTGAGAAGATGATGCGCTGTAGTTCGCGTTCGGCGCCTGGCCCGACATTCAGAAAGCGAAAGCTCAATCGCGGCGTGGTAATGGTTTCGTTTTTGCTGTCCACCACCTTACGCTCGCTGATGGCAATCAGCTGGGCGTCAAACCAGAAGCGTCCCCATCCGCCCATATCCAGCTCAATCTGACTAAAACGCATGCCTTCCACCAGTCCTTCCGGCTTCGGCGTATCCATTAACGCGCCCATCCCGCCCAGTGACAGGTCGAAGAGACGAAAGCGGATCTCTTTTTTGTCCGGCATTTTTGCCTTACAGAAATAGGCCGGGTGAAGCGGGGCGCTGATGCGAAAAAACTCGCGGCGTTGCACGAACCAGAGGTTAGCGGGCAGGGGAGCGATAAACGCAGGCAAACCCTGGTACGCGATCGTGGTCAGGCGGGGCAGTATAAACTCGACTTTAGCCCCCTGCGTTTCGGCCATCACCGAGAGGTTTTCTGCCTGGAGCGCGGCACGGTTTTCTTCGCTCTGGCTACCCAGATCCACGATCAGGTGTTCTGCCGTCACGTCCAGGATCTTGCTGATAAACTGGCTGGTTGACCAGTTGATGCGCAGCGGCACCTCGCCCTTTTTCAGGTCGCGTAACACCCCTAATACAGCCAGCGGATTTTGTTTCAGGAACTGCTCACTGTAGCTACTCACGCCAGATGGCTCCTCGATAGATGACAGACTGTCTCTGGGTTATCGGCAGGCTGGCATGAAACTTAATACAAACGATCTGTTTTTCTCCGCCGATATTGATTTGCTAATGGAAATGATAATAATTGGCGTTCCCAATACCATCTACTAACAAGACGACACTATGAGCACCTCACGTTTTGCGTTATGCGCGTTGGCAGGCGCCGTCACGCTGGCATTGCAAACACAGGCTTTTGCAGAAGAACCCACCATCGTGGTGACCGGTACAGAGCAGGGCAGCGCGCTCCCTGCCTGGACCAACAGCGCCACGAAATCAGCCGTCGCGGAAAGTAAAACGCCGCAGGTGATCAACACCATTGCCGCTAAAGAGATTGAGCAGCGGCACGCCAGTTCGGTAAACGAGATCCTGCGCTATGCGCCGGGCGTTTCCACGGAGGTGCGCGGGAGCACCTCTTACATGAGCGAGTACAAAATCCGCGGGTTCAACGTCGAGCAGGAGTTCTACAACGGCCTGCAACTTCCCTATAACGTCACCGGGAACACTAAAGCGCGAATCGATCCGCTGCTGATTGAGAGCGTCGATATCCTGAAGGGGCCGTCATCCGTGCTGTATGGCGGTGGCTCCCCGGGCGGGCTGGTCAATATTCAGAGTAAAAAGCCGCAGAAAGAGGCGAAAACAGAACTGGGCTTTAACACCGGAAACCGCAATCTGAAAGAGGGGTACCTGGATTCCACGGGGCAGATTGCGACCAGCGACTGGAACTATCGCCTGCTGGGTAAAGCGACAGAGAGTGACGAACAGGCGCACACCACGCGCTATGAAAACTATCTGGTGGCCCCCTCCGTGACCTGGCAGCCGGATGACAAAACGCGCCTGACCATTGACGCGCTGGCGCAAAATACGCCGAGCCTGACGCCGTCTGATCCGATGCCGCTTAGCTATCTGCGGTCTAAATACGCCGATCGTCGTGACTATGCCGGGGATGAGTGGAGCGGCTTTAAGCAGCGCCAGTGGATGCTGGGCTACAGCTTTGAGCACGAGTTTGACAGTGGCTGGGGCTTTAATCAGAAAGCGCGCTACTTTGACGTGGACACTCACCAGCGCAGCGCCTATTCAACCGGGACGGGCAGCGAGGTCTACCAGCTTAACCGCTTCGCCTATACCACGGATGAAGATTTACAGAGCTTCAACATTGATAACCAGGTCACCCGAACCGTCGCGCTGGGGGACTGGAAACATCATCTGCTGGCGGGCTTTGACTACCAGAAGCTGAACTCTCACTTCCATTATCGTTACGCCTCGTCCACACCGGGTATCGATATGCGTAATCCGGATCACTCGCAGATCGATAACGATGCGCTGGGGCTTGAAACCGCGCAGAAAAACCGTCTCAGCTATCAGCAGAATGGCTATTACCTCCAGGATCAGATTGCGTTTGGCGGGCTGAACGTGTTGGCCAGCCTGCGCTATGACGACTACCGTTCCGTCACCACCAACTATCTGCAAAACGGTGACAAAGCCTGGGTATCGCAGGATCGCCTCACCAAGCGACTGGGCGCGCTTTATGCCTTCGACAATGGTCTCTCGCCGTTTATCAGCTATTCGGAAGGGTTCGCCCCGGTATCGCCGCAGGGCACGCTGACCGCGAAAGACGTTAAGCCCACCACCAGCAAGCAGGTGGAGGGTGGGGTGAAATACCTGCTGGCGGAATACGCAACCACCTTCACCGCCTCGGTGTTTAACATTCGTCAGAAAAATGTGGTGACCAGCGATCCGGGCTTCCTCAACTATCGCCAGACCGGGGAAGTGGAATCGAAAGGTGCGGAGCTTTCCGCTATGAGTCGTCCAACGGATAACCTGACGCTGATTGCCAACTATGCCTACACCCACGCCATCAATACCGAAGATGACAAGTACCAGGGCAAACGACCGACGCAGGTCCCTGAGAACGCCTTTAATCTGTGGGGAGATTACACCTTTGACAGCACGCCGCTGAGAGGGTTAACGCTGGGGGCAGGGGCACGCTACACCGGGCCGATGGAGATCTCGCCAGCCAACGACGCAGGCAAGCTGGGCGGTACGACGCAATACGATCTGGCGGCGTCTTACCGCATGGGCGAGCTGGCGCCATCGCTGGAGGGGCTGACGTTGAAAGCGAGCGCGCAGAACGTCACCAACAAAGAGACGCTCACCTGCTATGACGCGACCAACTGCTGGATAGGCCGCGACCGCACGTTCCAGGTCGGGGCGAGTTACAGCTTCTGAAAAAAGCCCGGTGGCGCTTCGCTACCGGGCCAATCTATTGCACGGAACCATCCCCTCGCCCCACCGGGGAGAGGGTCAGGGTGAGGGGCGCTACTGCGCCGCCTGTTTCGCAGGTGCAACATCATCGTTTGCCGCAGGCTGATTCTCCGGTACGCTGTCGCACGGCTTCTCTTTCGGACAGACCATGTCCAGCATCCTGAGCGTCACGCCGTTACTCCAGCCGAAACCGTCCTGCAACGGATACTCACCGCCGCCACCGCCGGTACCGGTCGAAGAGACATCGTACTTCTCAACCAGTTTCTTCTCGCGATCGTAGGTATGCTGAACGTTTTTCAGGAAACGCCAGGTTACGTCCATCGCCACTTTCTGCTGACCATAGTTCTGCAACCCTTCCACCGCTACCCACTGCAACGGCGCCCAGCCGTTCGGCGCATCCCACTGCTGCCCGCTGTTGATGGTGGTGGTAGAAATACCGCCCGGTTTCAGCAGGCGTGACGACGCGGCTGCGGCCACTTTATCGGCGCGATCCTGTGATGTGGCCTTCACATACAGCGGGAAGAGGGCTGCGGCCGTCAGCTGATTACGCACCTTCCCGGTTTTCAGATCGTAATCCGCATACCAGCCCTCTTTATCGTTCCACAGGTGGCTTTCCATGGCTTTCTGACGTGCGGAGGCCAGCGCGTCATATTTACTTGCACTGGCGTTATCGCCGTCTTCCTGACTGGCGCGGGCCAGCAGTTTTTCCATCTTAAACATCAGCGCATTCAGATCCACCGGCACGATGCTGGTGGTGCGGATGGTACCCAGCTTCTGTGGATCGTCCATCCAGCGGGAGCTGAAATCCCAGCCCGAGGCCGCGGCAGAGCGCAGATCGCGGTAAATTTCGGTGGCCGGACGGTTAGGGTTATTTTTGGCGGTGGTCACGTCATCCAGCCACGACTCAGGGCGCGGCGTGTCCCGATCGTCCCAGTAGCGGTTGAGGATCGAGCCGTCATCCAGCTTCACCACGCGTTTGTTCGCCTGACCAGGCTGGAGCCCATCAGCCCCCTCCATCCAGTAAGCGTACTCTTTCTCCATCTGCGGACGGTATTTCTTCAACGCGTCGCTGTCATGCGTGGCCAGCAATTCCACCATCAGCGAGAAGAACGGCGGCTGAGAGCGGCTCAGGTAGTAGCTGCGGTTACCGTTAGGGATATGGCCCCAGGTATCAAGCTCGTAAGCGAAGTTGTCCACCATGTCACCGATCTTATCCCAGTGGCCGCTCTCGGCCAGCCCCAGCATGGTGAAATAGCTGTCCCAGTAATAGACTTCGCGGAAGCGTCCTCCCGGCACGACATAGGGCTTTGGCAGGGGCAGGAGGGAGTCCCATTTGTTCGCTTTGTCAGTGGTGCGGGTCAGTACAGGCCACAGATCGTCTATGTGTTCGCGCAGGCTCTGGCCTTCAGGGGGAACGTATTTCTCACCTTCCTTCGGCAGGATAAAGTTCATCTCTACGAAGTGGCGCAGGTCAAAACCGGACTGGGTATGCTGCATCCGGTAATCCGCCAGGATGGTTAGCGGGTCGCTTTTGGGAACGGCATCCGCGAAGGTTTTCTGATCCGGGAACAGTTTGGCGCTCTGTACTTCATTAAAGAGGGGGCCAAGGAGAATATCAGGTGAGCTTTGCTGGCTCGTTGGCTGGTCTTCAGCATAACCAAATGCGGTAACACCGAGTAGGGCGCCTGCCAACGTAAGGTGTAACAAGCCAGGGCGTAGCATTCGAGTTTTTATCATCGGTTCATCTCCATTCGTCGCTGGGCAGCGTCACCGCTGTCGTCAATCACCTGAAAACCTTAGACGAATATTGCCCGCTTCGCGTGTTAGATATCCCATTTTGCGCATTACCAGACAATTTACCGCCGCGCCCGGACGTGAGAAGCGCGCCGAAAACTATTTACTCGGGGAATGTTTTTTGGGGAGTGATTTTAATTAAATATCCTGTCAGGGCACACTATGAATATTGACCAGGCTTATGGGTTGCAACCTTTTTTAATTCTGTGAACGGGGTTGTGTTTCTTTATTACATTCCGCGAATAACTTTCCGTGAAGGTCACACAAAGTAAAAAACATAACCGACATAACAAAAAACATAATAGCCTGCCGAAAAACATTTAGACGAAATAGAGTGGCCCATCACTTCGGGTATTCACTTTTATTTCAGGATGGATTCTATGCAATTAAAAAAAATGGTTGTCCTCGTGGGGGCACTCTGTTCTGGCTCTCTTTTTGCGGCACAAAGCGCGACGAGCGTAGATGAAAAACTGGCGCAACTGGAGGCGCAAATCGAGGCGTTGAAACAACAGCAGGCGGCCAGTCAGCAGGCTGCTCCCGTGGTCGTCCAGTCAGAAGAGCCCGTCAATAAAGACGCACCACCGAAGCTGACGCTTTCGGGCTTTGGAGATATAAAATTTTATGGCGATGTGGAATTTAATATGGATGCTGCCAGCAAAACCGGCAGTCTGACTTCTGTTAAGCAAAGTGCTAATAGCGACTGGGCACCGGGAGATAAAGAACGGTGGGATATTAATGGTCGTATTTTGCTGGGGTTTGATGGTTATCGAAAAATGGATAACGGCCATTTTTCCGGATTTTCTGTACAACCACTGGGCGATTTGGCAGGGCAAATGTACCTTGATGATGCGGTATTTTTCTTTGGCGCAGAAAACGAGTGGGAAATTAAAGTTGGACGTTTTGAAGCCTACGATATGTTCCCGCTCAACCAGGATACCTTTGTTGAATACTCAGGCAATACAGCGGACGATCTTTATAGCGACGGCTATGGTTACATTTATATGCTGAAAGAGGGGCGTGGCCGTACCGACAGCGGCGGTAACTTCCTGATGAGTAAAACGCTGGATAACTGGTATTTCGAGCTGAATACGCTGTTCAAAGACGGCAGCGATCTGTACGTCGACCAGCGCTACCATGGCGCGGAACTGGAAAATGATAAGAACGTCGCCTATGTCCGGCCAGTTATTTCGTGGCAGGACGGCCCGTTCTCAACGGCCGTCGCCATGGAAACCAATCTGGTCAACAATGCTTATGGCTATCGGGATGACGCGGGTCGTTGGGTCGATCAGTCTGACCGCACCGGTTACGGATTCACGATGACCTGGGATGGTCTGAAAGCCGATCCTGAGGATGGCATAGTCGTGAATCTCAACACAGCGTATCTTGACGCCGCAGACGAAACGGACTTCACCTCCGGCGTCAATGCCCTGTGGTGTAACGCTGAGCTGGGCTATATTTATGCACATAACGAAATCGACGAATTTAACACTTCAACCTTTGACGCAGAGTGTGAGAATGATTGCTGGATCACCGATCCGGGTGAGTATGATATTCACACTGTCCATGCGTCATACCTTATTCCCAACGTAATGAAGATGAAGAACTTTAACATTTACCTGGGCGCCTACGCTTCGTGGGTGAACGCGTCGCCGAAAAAGGGAAGCGATAAGAACGACGATCGTTATGGCGGTCGTGTGCGGTTTAAATATTATTTCTGAAGAGTGTCATGATGCCCCCCTGTTAGCAGGCAGAGGGGCCATTTTGCAGGCCGGGTATGCGCAAGCGTCACCCGGCAATACGATCGGCTACAACCCTTTCTTATCCATCAGCACCGCCAGATCCACCAGACGGTTCGAGAAGCCCCATTCGTTGTCATACCACGACAGGATCTTCACCATATTCCCGCCAATCACCAGCGTTGAAAGCCCGTCGATGATGGATGAGCGCGGGTCGCCCTGATAATCACGGGAGACCAGCGGTTCATCGCTGTAGCCCAGGATGCCTTTCAGCGGCCCGCTGGCGGCAGCCTGACGGAACGCGTCATTCACCTCTTCGGCGGTCACGTTGCGGCTCAGCGTCACCGTCAGATCGACAATCGACACCACCGGAACCGGCACGCGCAGGGAATACCCGGTGAGTTTACCGTCAAGCTCTGGGATCACTTTCCCGAGCGCTTTTGCCGCGCCGCTGGAGTAAGGCACAATGGATAATGCTGCCGCGCGCGCGCCGCGCAGATCTTTTTCCGGCTGGTCATGCAGCGCCTGGCTGTTGGTGTAGGCATGCGTGGTGTTCATCAGCCCGTGCTCAATGCCAAACTGCTGGTGCAGCACCTGCGCCGCTGGCGCCAGACCATTAGTGGTGCAACTCCCGTTGCTGACCACAAAATGCTGGGCCGGATCGTACAGCGTGTGGTTGACGCCCATCACCACCGTCAGATCGTCATTTTTAGCCGGGGCGGAAATAATGACGCGTTTTGCGCCGCCGCTCGTGATATGCACCGCCGCTTTTTCACGTTCGGTGAAGAAGCCGGTAGCTTCGATTACCACCTCAACGCCTGCGTCTTTCCACGCAATGTTTGCCGGGTCGCGTTCACTGAATACGGTGATGCGTTGCCCGTCAACCTGTAGCGCGCCGTCCGCCGCTTCAACGGGCACCGGCAGCGTGCCGAGCAGAGAGTCATATTTCAGCAGATGGGCGAGGGTTTTACTGTCCGTCAGATCGTTAATGGCCACAATCTGGAGATCCGGGTTGCCCAGCGCCGCGCGCAGGACATTACGTCCGATACGGCCGAAACCGTTAATACCGACCTTAACCATGATGCACTCCTTATCTGTGTTGTCTGGAGTTACTGTAGGCGTCAGGTCGTATGGCGTAAATGACAAAAAAGGATCATATTACGCCATTCTACGGCAGTGGAAGCGCTGGCGGTATTCGCCCGGCGTAAGATGAAGCTGCTTTTCAAAAACGCGGCGCAGGTTGATGCTGGTACCAAACCCGCTTTTTTCGGCAATGACCTCAAGCGGATCCTGGGTCTGCTCCAGAAGCTGTCGGGCGGCGGCCAGACGCGCTTCGGTGACATAACGGGCCGGAGGCACGCCCACGTCACGCGTGAACACGCGGGTGAAATTGCGCGGGCTCATGGCGACCCGTTCGGCCAGCCTTTCGACGCACAAATCTGCGGTGAGGTTTTGCAGGATCCAGCTTTGCAGTTCGCTGACTGGTCCGGTCGCGCCGGACTGCTCCAGATTATAGCGGCTGAACTGTAGCTGGCCGCCAGGCCGACGCAGGTACATCACCATATCCTGCGCCACATTGCGGGCGAGGGTGAAGCCGTAATCATCCTCCACCAGCGCCAGCGTCAGGTCAAACCCGGAGCTGACGCCGCCGGACGTCCAGACGGGGCCATCCTGAACATAGAGCGGGCCGGCCTCAACGTTGACCGCAGGATAGCGGGTTTTCAGGGTTTCCAGCAGCCGCCAGTGGGTCGTTGCCCGGCGCCCGTCGAGCAGTCCGGCCTGTGCCAGCAGCAGGGCCCCGCCGCAGACAGAGGCGACGCGGCGCGCATGCGGCGCGGCAAGGTGCAGCCAGTCCACCACGGCGGTGCTCTCCTGCTCATTCATGCCGCGACCGGTAATGATGATCGTGTCCAGCGGCTCGCGCGGATCCAGCTCCGGCAGGCGATAGTCCGCCAGCAGGTTTAAGCCGGACTGGCCGTGGATCACCAGGTGAGGCTGGGTGGTGGCGATAATGATGCGGTAGCGGGGCTGCGCAAGGCCGTCCGGGTGCAGCCGGTTGGCCTGCATCAGAATGTCGGCGATACCGGCGGCCTCAAACAACATGCCACCATCAGGAACGATAATCAGGATCTTCTTCATGTCCTGAAAAGTACCTTTATCACAAAATAAGTCAAGCGGAAGGCGAACATTGTAGAAGAGACAAATGAGGCGTGCCGGGTGAAAGAGTAGAACGGCAGATGTTGGGAAGAAGTAAAAGAAATATGTAGTAACGGTAAAACTTCTTGCGTGAGGTTCACTGTCAGCGCCGCTGAACCCCCCAGTTTATGGGCTGCAAGGGAGCGCGCTGAACGATGAGAGAGCAAAAAGATGTAGCCGGGCTTAATTGTTTAGGTGCAAAAAATAACCCCAAAGGGGAATTTTGCTCAGGTTATTTCGGATCGCGAAATTAAATTTCTGCCATTTTCTTAGCCGCCATTTGTTTATGCGGGACGCTCGTGCACAATAAAAGTTATCTTCTGAATGCAACAATGAAAATATCCCAGATATATCCCGCAGCGCACAGAAAAAATGAAATTCTACTAATTATGGTAGTGGAGATAATAAGGGGTTACGTTAATGATAGTGGTTCTCTTTTTCCTGTTTAGCCATTAATTTTCATAGAGTTATGCTCGAAATCTGTCTAAGAAAAAGACGATTTTACCTAAGTGCGCATTTTTTATGAGATTAATCCTATAATGCATTGGGCGTATCATTAAACGCCATTAAGCAGGTGGGAAATATTGAATTGATGACAAGCTCATGTAAACTTGTCTACCGTTTGTCAAAATATGTCAGGAGCATGCTGGGCCCATTTCTGTCGGGTTCGTGCGGTAGCTATGCCTTAAAATAGTTACCTGCTGAAAATATTCCGACTATTTTAACAATAGCACCTAAGTCAAATTTTATCCCCTCTCTTCATCCTCTAAATATCGCTACGGAAAAGCATATGAAACTGCGCGTATTGTTATCACTTTTGTTTGTTATGGCGGTGGCGGGCTGTAAGGCGCCGCAGAAACCAGCGATCACCGATGATACGATTGTGACCAGCCAGGTGAATGGCATCACGCTGACGCACCGTCACGCTGTTACCCCTCCGGCGGAGTTCACTCAGGTGAATGAACCGTACCGTGCCATGTACCCGGCATCCCTGATGAGCCGTCCTGACTACGGCGGAAAAGTGATCCGTACGCTTGAGACCGGCAAAACTTACGTTGTGCTGGGGCAGGTTGAACATTTCTGGATGGCGCTGGCCGATGAAGGGAGTGAACAGCTGATTGGTTACGTGCCGATGCGTGCCGTGATCAAGGCTGACCAGTACGAAGCCACCGTACGTAAACAGGCACTGCGCCCGAAAGCGCGTAAGAAAACCACCTGTGTTGATGTCGATGGCAACAGCAAAGCCTGCAAAGACAGCGCGAACGGTACCTGGATCCTGAACTAAACGGGTTTCACGAGCATATTTTTATGAATAATAAAAATTTTCATCGGATGTGGTTCCCTTTTTTTGCGTTGATTCTCGCGCTGATCGGTGGTTGTACGTCGTCTTCACACAGCGACCCCTCCCGCTACAATCTTCAGTTTCAGGCTCATCCTCAAATCAATGATTCTGCACCGCTTAAGGTCAGAGTGTTGCTGCTGAAATCCGATGCGGATTTCATGTCCAGTGACTTCTACTCCTTACAGAACAACGCGTCAGCCACGCTTGGCGCGAATCTGCTGAACAGCGATGTGTTCTTCCTGATGCCGGGCCAGCTTTCGAAAACCCTGAGCGGGCAAAGCTCACCGGAAGCGCGCTATATCGGCGTGATGGCGGAATACCAGGCGCTGGACGGTAAAAAATGGCGCGTCTCACTTCCTTTGCCTGTTCCCGGCGAAAACGCGATTTACCAGTTCTGGAAATGGTCCGCAGATGAACTCCAGGCCAGCGTCTTTCTTGACGTAAATGGTATCCGGGTCATCAGCCAGTAACGCCCTTCATAACAGGAAAGAGATCATCATGACGAAAGCAGAAAAGGTCGTCTGGACCGAGGGCATGTTCCTGCGTCCCCACCATTTTCAGCGGACAGAAAGCTACCTCCTCAACCACGTTCGTGAGTGGGGGGCCTTGCAGCGATCGTATCTCTGGGGCTTTCTCGACCTTGAGCTGGATGAAGCGATGCTACGCCAGGGCTGTATTGCCCTGAGCTACTGTAGCGGTTTGCTGCCTGACGGCACCTTTTTCCAGGTTCGCAGCGACCGCAACGGTCCGGCTCCGCTAAAAATCCCCGATAATCTGACCAATGAAAAGGTGGTGCTTGCGCTGCCGGTTCGTCGCGGTGGCCGTGAAGAGGTGATTTTCAGCGAGGAGCAGTCTTCTCTGGCGCGTTTTATTACCTTTGAACAAGAGGTGGAAGACGACAACGCCATGTCGGTCGGGGAGGCGACGGTCCAGTTTGGCCGCCTGCGTCTGACCCTGATGCTGGAGAAAGATCTGACGGCAGAATGGACCGCCATCGGCGTGGCGTACGTCACCGAAAAGCGCAACGACAACCACGTGCGGCTGGATAACAGCTACATTCCGCCAATGCTGAACGCCAATAACAGCCCGCAGCTGTACGGCATGATCAATGACCTGCACGGCTTGCTGGTGCAGCGTAGCCAGCAGATCGGCGGTCGACTGCGCCAGCCGGGGCGTTTCAATACGTCCGAGATGGTTGAGTTCACGCTTCTCTCGCTGATCAACCGCCACCTTGGCGACGTCTCACATTTAAAAACGCTGCCGCTGCTTCACCCGGAAGCGCTCTGGCGCAGCTGGCTGCCGTTTGCCACGGAGCTCGCCACCTGGACGCCGCAGCGTACCGCAGAGAGCATACTGCCGGTATACGACCATGACGATCTCGCCGTTTGCTTCAGCAAACTGATGCTGATGCTGCGTCAGGGGCTGTCGCTGGTCATGGAAGATCATGCCATCCAGCTGCCGCTGCACGAACGCTCCCACGGGCTGAACATCGCCACCGTGCCGGAGACCAGCATGGTCCGCGAATTTGGCTTCGTGCTGGCGGTAAAAGCCAATGTCCCCGGCGAACACCTGCAAACCCATTTCCCTGCCCAAATGAAGGTTGCGCCAGTGTCGAAAATTCGCGATCTGGTCCAGCTCCAGCTGCCGGGCATCATGCTTCGGGCAATGCCCGTCGCGCCGCCGCAGATCCCGTGGCATGCAGGCTACAGCTATTTCGAGCTCGAGAGGGGCAGCGAACTGTGGCACGAGATGGACAAGTCCGGGGCATTCGCGCTGCATCTCGCAGGGGAATTCCCGGGTCTCGATATGGAGTTCTGGGCCATCCGTAGCCCGACAGAATAATAAAGCGAGCGCTTAATATGCAGGAACGACAGGATACCGGCAGTGATGCCGTGTTTACCGGAGCCAGTGGGAACAATCAGCTGGTGGCGGCCGCCAATCCGCTGCTCAATGCGATTCCGCAAATCCGTCATTCGGTTTCCCACGACGATCAGGTCGGGCTGCGCCAGCGCCTGATTGACGAAATTCGCCGTTTCGAAGTGCGATGCCAGCAGGCGGGCTTACCGTATGAAGTGATTGTCGGCGCGCGCTACTGCCTCTGCACGGCGCTGGACGAAGCCGCCGCGCTGACCCCGTGGGGAAGCAGCGGCGTCTGGTCAAGCAATGGTCTGTTGGTGACGTTTCATAACGAAACCTGGGGCGGTGAGAAGTTTTTCCAGCTGCTGGCGCGTCTGTCGCAGAATCCGCGCGAACACATTCTGCTGCTGGAGATGATCAACTACTGTCTGCTGCTCGGCTTTGAAGGCCGCTACCGCGTGCTGGACAATGGCCGGACCCAGCTTGAAACCATCAAACAGCGCCTGTGGCAGATGATCCGTGGCGTGCGCGGCAGCTATCCGCCGCCGCTCTCGCCGCACCCGGAAGATCGCCCCGTTCTGCGCAAGCTCTGGCGGCCGATGATCCCACTCTGGGCGTGCGTGGCGCTGGTCGGCTTTATCGCCTGCCTGTTCTATATCGTGCTGAACTGGCGTCTGGGTGATAACACCAGCCCGGTGCTGGCGAAAATTTACCAGTCCCAACTGCCGGAAACCACCATCCAGCAGCCTGCGCGTCAGCTGCCAGCGGTGCTGAACCTGCGCGGCTTCCTGAAACCAGAAATTGATGCCGGTCTGGTGGCCGTTAAGGATGAGGCGGATCGCAGCGTGGTGATCCTGAAAGGGGACGGACTCTTTGCCTCGGCTTCAACGGTGGTGCGCGATCGCTATGAGCCGGTCATCGACCGCATCGCCCAGGCGATGAATAACGTCAGCGGCAAAATTCTGGTGGTGGGGTACAGCGACAACGTGCCGATCCGCAGCGCACGCTTCGCCTCCAACTATGAACTCTCGCTTGAGCGCGCCCGTTCGGTGCAAAAACAGCTCCAGGGTAGCCTCTCACAGCCTGAGCGCGTCAAAGCCGAAGGGCGGGGTGAGATCAACCCGGTAGCGCCTAACACCACGCCTGAAAATCGCGCCCGTAACCGCCGCGTAGAGATTACGCTGCTGGTATCGCCTGACAATACCCAGGCCGAGCTGAACGGATTGCCGCAAGGAAACTAAGGATGCTGACAACTCTACTTTCTATACTGACCAATCGCATTCTGTGGAGCTTCCTGGGCGTAACGGCGCTCGCGGCGGTCATCTGGATGATTGGCCCGCTGTTGTCCATCGTGGATACCCGGCCCCTTGAATCAGAGCAGAACCGCGTCATCAGCATTGCGGTGGTCTACCTGATTTGGGCCCAGAGCCACATTCTGCCGCGGCTGTATAACGCCTGGCTGAACCGTAAGCTGATGGACAAGCTCAACGAAAATACCACCAGCCCGGAGGCGGCCGATCCGCAGAAACGTCTGAACAGCGAGGAGCAGATCCTTGCCGGGCGTTTCGATGAAGCCGCCCAGATGCTGAAAAAAGCCCACTTCAGCAAAGCGGGACATGGCGCGCAGTGGACGCAGCGCTTCAGCACACAGTACCTCTATCAGCTGCCGTGGTACGTCATTATTGGCGCGCCGGGTTCAGGTAAAACCACCGCGCTGGCCAACTCCGGGCTGCAATTCCCGCTGGCGGATCGCTTCGGTAAAACCGCGCTGCGCGGCATTGGCGGCACGCGCAACTGTGACTGGTGGTTTACCAACGAGGCGGTTCTGCTGGATACCGCGGGGCGCTACACCACTCAGGAGAGCGAGCAGGTTCAGGACGCCGGAGAGTGGCTGGAATTTATCAACCTGCTGCGTAAATACCGCCGTCGCCAGCCCATCAACGGCGTGATTATCACCATCAGCATTTCCGACCTGCTTTCGCAGTCCGCTGAGGCCTCGCGCCAGCAGGCGGTCAACCTGCGCCAGCGTCTCTCCGAGCTGCATGAACAGCTGGGTATTCGCTTCCCGGTGTATGTGATGGTGACCAAAGCGGACCTGCTTAAAGGCTTCCGCGCCTGGTTTGCGGATTACGACAAAGCCCAGCGCGACCAGATCTGGGGCTTTACGCTGCCGTGGGAGCACACCAAACACGCAGATTACGACCTGATGGGCAACTTCCAGCAGGAATTTTCCCTGCTGCAACAGCGTCTGGATGCTGGCCTTCCGGAAACCATGCTCAAAGAGCATGACGCCAAAACCCGTGCGGAAGCCTATCTCTTCCCGCAGGAGTTCGCCGCGCTGCGTCCGCTGCTGGCTGACTACCTGAGCACGGTCTTTGCTCGCTCAAACTTCGAAACCGAATTTTCGCCGCGTGGCATCTACTTTGCCAGCGGCACTCAGGAAGGGATGCCGTTTGACCGCGTGATGGGCGAGCTGAACCGCGCGCTCTCCTTACCTGAAGGGGGGGAAAGCACGCGCTGGGATTCGGTGAGCAAAGAGGCGCCGATCCCAGGCGCGAAGGGCCAAAGCTTCTTCATTAAAAACCTGCTGCAAAACGTGATTTTCCAGGAAGCGGGCATCGCCGGGGAAAACCGCTGGTGGGAACTGCGCAACCGCGCCGTGATGTGGTCCGGCTACGCGGCGCTGCTGGCCCTGCTGGTGATCCTGGGTGGCCTGTGGCTGACCAGCTACGCCAAAAATAAAGCCTATCTGGAAGAAGTGGACGCAAAAGTGCCGATGCTGGAGCAGCAGAGCAAGGCGCTGCAAAACCAGCCCCAGCGCGATCTGTTTGCGCTTCTGCCGCTGCTTAACAGCCTGGTGGATCTGCCGAAAAGCAATGCCTTCGACGTTAACGACCCGCCGGTTTCCCGCCGCATGGGGCTTTATCGCGGGGATGACGTCAGCGATGCCTCGCAGTCTCTGTACCAGAAGGCGCTGGATCAGATGCTGCTGCCCGCCGTGGCGATGCACATTACCACCTGGCTGCGCAACGACAACGGCAGCGACGTGGAGTACAGCTATGAGGCGCTGAAAGCCTATCAGATGCTCTACCAGCCGAAGCACTATGACGGCAAATTCCTGCACTCGTGGGTGATGCTCAACCTGCAACGCAACCTGCCGCAGAACGTGACGCAGGCGCAGCTTCAGGAGCTGGAATGGCACCTGACCCAGCTGCTGGAGCCAAAAATTCAGGCTTCACCGTATGCGCAGGATGAGGATCTGGTGGCACGTGAAAGGGCGCTTATCAACCAGCAGCCGCTCTCAACACGCGTATATGGCCGCCTGAAACGTCTGCTGGAGCATGATGAAAACCTGAAGCCGGTTTCGCTTTCAGATCTCGGCGGCCCGCAGAGCGAGCTGGTGTTTTCCCGTAAAAGCGGCAAGCCGGTGAGTGAGGGCGTACCGGGTCTGTATACGCCGGACGGCTACTGGAAGAGCTTCAACGACCAGATCGACAGTGTGACCACCGCCCTGCACGAGGACGATGCCTGGGTACTAGGAGCGACCACCGCTCAGGAAGATAAACAGCAGATCGACAACGCCGTGCGCCAGCTCTACATGCGCGACTTTATCGTCAACTGGGATCGCTTTCTCGCCGACATTCAGCTCAACAACAGCGCCGATCTTTCCCAGCGCATCAACACCGCGCGCCTGCTTTCAGGCACCAACTCGCCGCTGCGCCGTCTGGTGCTTAACCTGAGCAAGGTGCTGACCCTGTCGCGCACTGCGCCTGCGCCGGAAGATGCGCAGAAAGCGGAAGATCAAAGCAACCGCGCCACCCGCACGCTGGAAGCGCTGTTCAGCAACGGTGACAATGCCCCGACGCAGGGCGCGGTCGTGACGCAGGCGCCTGAGCAACTGGTGACCGACCACTATGCGCCGATGATTGAGCTGGCGCAGCCGCTGGAGAAGGGTGGCAAGACCATCGTCTTTGACGATTTTCTTAAGCAGGTTGACGAGCTTTATCGCTACCTGACCGCCGTTCAGGATGCGGCAAACAGCGGTATGCCCGCGCCGGGCGGCGATGCAATCAGCCGCCTGCAAGCCAGCGCGGGACGTCTGCCGGGCGGGCTGCAAACCATGTTCAGCAATATGGCCGTCGGCGCCAGCAGCGATACCCAGCGTCGCGATCTGGAGAACGTGCGTAAGCGCATTAACGTGGAAGTGGGTGGGTTCTGCCGTCAGGCGATTGCCGGGCGTTATCCACTGGTGCGCAGCGCCAGCACCGAGGTGACGCCGGACGATCTCGCCCGCATGTTCGCGCCGGGCACCGGACTGATGGACACCTTTTTCCGCGACAACCTGACCAACAAGGTGGACACCACCCAGGCGAACTGGCGCTTTATGCCGGGCATCGACGGTAAAACGCTGCCGGGCAGCGAAGGGCTGTTGCGTCCATTCCAGCAGGCGCAGTCTGTCCGCGATGCCTTCTTCGCCAACGGCGCGACCACGCCATCCTTCAGGGTGACGGTGCGCACCGTGCGGATGGACAACACCATTCTGAACCTGACGCTGGACGTGGACGGCCAGCTGCTGCGCTACAGCCACGGTCCGCAGGCGGTGCAGATCATGAACTGGCCGGGGCCGGGCGGGACGAACCAGGTGCGTATGCAGCTCGGTCTGACCAATGGCAGCACCGCAACGCTGGTAACTAACGGTTCCTGGGCGCTCAACCGCTTTTTCGACAAGGCGCGCACCAGCCCTGGCGCGGGTAGCCTGAGCCGTCAGGCGACCTTCAACGTCGACGGACATCAGGTCACGCTGGAGTTTGCCCCGAACAGCATCCGCAACCCGTTCCAGCTTCCCCGTTTCTCATGCCCATAACCGCAAGGACAGCCGTATGACGAATACCCCTGCGATGAACCGTTATAGCTGGTATGGCAAATTACCCAGCGCCGGAGATTTTTTGCAGCGTCGCTTTCCGGATACCCTGCAACGCCAGTGGTCGCACTGGTTCCAGGTCGGCCTGCTGGCCTGGCAACAGGAAGAGCAGCGCAGCGGCGAGCGCCCGTTTTCAAAAGCCCCGGTGTGGAACTTTGTCGTCCCGCCGATGCTCGGTAGCCAGATGATTCAGATGGGCTGCCTGCTGCCGGGCCGTGACAGCGTAGGCCGCCACTATCCGGTATGCCTGCAACTGAGCTTCACCCCCGCCGAGTGGTCATCCCGCCTGCTCGGGCAGGCTGAAAGCTGGTACCAGCAGCTTGGCCGTCTGGGGCTGCACGCGGTGCGTAACAGCTATTCTGCCTCCCAGCTGGATGAAATGCTGATGACCATCCCGGCGCCCCAGCCGGTTGAGCCGCAAAAGCGTTCCGACATTCTCGACGTGATTGGCTATGACGACGATGGTCAGAGCACGCTGGGCTGGCCGCAGGCGGCAGAGTGTTTTGATCCGCTGCGCCAGACCAGCTACTGGTGGACAAACCGCTGCGACGGCTATCCGCTGTACACCCACGTCCACAGCGGAAACTTCACCGGGCAGCTCTTTACGCTGCTGTTCGATCCGGCAGGCGGCGCCCGTCCGGGCCGCCACGGTCTTTACCCGCCTATGTTTGAATAAGCAGGGATCTTATGAATATCGATGAATTTCTCGCGCCGATAAGCCCCGATAACCCCTGCGGTGAAAACCTGGAGTACGACGCTGATTTCCAGGCCATGGGTCAGGCCAGTCAGGGTAAAGCCGAGCAGCAGTTTGGCGACACCATCATTCCGGCAGAGCCTGCCGACTGGAACACGGTGGAAAAACTCGCCACCAGCCTGCTGGGTCGCACCAAAGATCTTCGCGTCATGCTGGCGTTAACCCATGCCTGGACGCGTCGTCGCGGGCTGGCAGGTTACGCCGACGGGCTACTGCTGGTGCAGGAAGCCCTGTCCCGTTACTGGGAGCAACTTTACCCGCTGCTGGAAGAGTATGGCGAAACCGATCCGTTCTACCGCATCAATGCCCTCGCCGGGCTGAGTGATAAATCTGACCTGACGGTCGCGGTGCGTAACGCCTCACTGCTCCGCTCAAACGGCGATGAGATTTCGCTCCGTGACGCCCAGGCGCTGCTTGACGGCAGTAAAACCGAGTGTCCGGATTATCCGGGCGGTCGTCCACGACTGATCGATGAGCTGGCCCGGGGCGATCAGCCCGGCACCGAAGCGGTAATCGTGATCAACGAACGCCTGCTGGCCATCCGCGAACTGCTTACCGGCTATCTCGGGGAAAGTGGCGTACCGGAGATGGAACAGCTGTTGAAAACCGTCGGACTGGTTTCCAGCGCCTGTCAGGTGACCGATATCAGCAAGCTGCTGCCGAACCGTGACGCGCAGGCTGAACAGCATGCCGAGCCGCAGCCGGTGGCCGCGTCGCCCGTTCAGCAGGTGACGGACTGGCGCAGCGTGCAGGTGACCAGCCGCGCCGACGCCCAGCTGATGCTGGAAAAAGCGAAGCAGTATTTTGCGCAGTACGAACCCAGCCATCCCGCACCGCTGATGATTGAACGGGTGCAGCGGCTGTCTGAACTCAACTTTATGGACATTATTCGCGACCTGGCGCCAGACGGCGTTAACCAACTGGAAAACATCTTTGGACGCCGCGAATGACGCGTCCTGGCATTATGACGACAGGCATGGAGTCTGCCGTTTCACCTTCACCGCGCATCTTTGATGGAGAACATCATGGCAATGAGTAACAGTGGACAGAAATTCATCGCACGCAACCGTGCTCCCCGCGTGCAGATCGAGTACGACGTAGAGATCTACGGCGCAGAACGCAAAATTCAGCTGCCGTTTGTGATGGGCGTTATGGCCGATCTGGTTGGCAAGCCGGTGGAAAATCTGCCAGCCGTCGACGAGCGTAAGTTCCTGGAAATCGACATCGACAACTTCGACGAACGCATGAAGGCGCTGAAGCCGCGCGTGGCGTTCCAGGTGGATAACACCCTGACCGGCGAAGGTAAGCTCAATGTCGATCTGACCTTCGACAGCATGGACGACTTCCTGCCGGACGCGGTGGCCCGCAAAGTAGAGCCGCTGAACAAGCTGCTGGAAGCCCGTACCCAGCTCTCCAACCTGCTGACCTACATGGACGGTAAAAACGGTGCGGAAGAGCTGATCGCGAAAATTCTCCAGGATCCGACGCTGCTCAAATCCCTGAGCCAGTTGCCAAAAAATGACGAAAGTGCGAAAGGTAGCGAGGAATAATCGATGAGCAACCAGACTCAACAACACGATCAGCAGGCGGGCCAGGCGTTCAGCCAGGACGAGTTCAGCGCGCTGCTGAATAAAGAGTTCCGCCCGAAAACCGATCAGGCGCGCTCTGCCGTAGAAAGCGCGGTTAAAACCCTGGCGCAGCAGGCGCTGGAAAACACCGTGACCTTCTCAAACGATACCTACCGCACCATTCAGAACCTGATTGCCGGTATTGACGAGCAGCTTTCACAGCAGGTGAACCAGATTATTCACCACGAGGAGTTCCAGAAGCTGGAGAGCGCCTGGCGCGGGCTGAGCTACCTGGTGAACAATACCGAAACCGACGAGATGCTGAAGATCCGTTTTATGAGCATCTCCAAGCAGGAGCTGGGCCGCACCCTGAAGCGCTACAAGGGCGTGGGCTGGGACCAGAGCCCGATCTTCAAGAAAATCTACGAGCAGGAGTACGGCCAGTTCGGTGGCGAGCCGTTTGGCTGCATCGTGGGCGACTACTACTTCGACCACAGCCCGCAGGACGTTGAGCTGCTGGGCGAGATGGCGCGCATCGGCTCTGCGGCCCACTGTCCGTTCATCACCGGCACCGCGCCGGGTGTGATGCAGATGGAGTCCTGGCAGGAGCTGGCTAACCCGCGCGACCTGACCAAAATCTTCCAGAACACTGAATACGCTGCCTGGCGTTCACTGCGTGAATCAGAAGATGCCCGCTATCTGGGCCTGGTGATGCCGCGCTTCCTGTCGCGTCTGCCGTACGGCATTCGCACCAACCCGGTCGACAGCTTTGATTTTGAAGAGCAGACCGACGGCGCGAACCACAACAGCTACTCCTGGGCAAACGCTGCCTATGCGATGGCGGCCAACATCAACCGCTCCTTTAAAGAGTACGGCTGGTGCACCTCGATTCGCGGCGTGGAATCCGGCGGGGCGGTGGAAAACCTGCCGTGCCACACCTTCCCGAGCGATGACGGCGGCGTGGACATGAAGTGCCCGACCGAGATCGCCATCAGCGACCGTCGTGAAGCGGAACTGGCGAAAAACGGCTTTATGCCGCTGGTTCACCGCAAAAACTCCGACTTCGCCGCCTTCATCGGCGCGCAGTCCCTGCAAAAACCGGCCGAGTACCACGACCCGGATGCCACCGCTAACGCGCGCCTGGCCTCCCGTCTGCCGTACCTGTTCGCCTGCTGCCGTTTTGCTCACTACCTGAAGTGCATCGTGCGCGACAAAATCGGCTCCTTCCGCGAGCGCGAAGAGATGGAACGCTGGCTGAACGACTGGGTGATGAACTACGTGGACGGCGACCCGGCTAACTCCTCCCAGGAAACCAAGTCCCGCAAACCGCTGGCGGCGGCGGAAGTGCAGGTGCAGGAAATCGAAGACAACCCGGGCTACTACGCCGCGAAGTTCTTCCTGCGTCCGCACTACCAGCTGGAAGGTCTGACCGTTTCCCTGCGTCTGGTATCTAAACTGCCGTCGCTGAAGACGAAGGACGCGTAATGATAATTGCCGCCGGGGGGCCATGCCCGGCGTTAGCTTTATAGTATGGAAATTTGAGAGGAAATATGACCGCGAGACCTTCGTTTGTTGCTGCCTGGGCGGCGGCAACACGTATTTACGATGCAAATGATTCTATCGGCAAAGTTAAGCAAGTTATCGGCGGCAAAGTTAAGCACAATTTCGAAATAGCGCCAGATGAGGGCGGGTGGTCAAATAGTTGTGCCGTACGGATGAGTTATGTTCTTAACTATACCGGGCATCCCGTTCCGCGTATTGCAAATCTCACGGTATCCGGTGCTGATAATAAATGGTACTTCTACCGCGTAAAGGATGTCATTGCCTGGTTGACGCGTCAGTGGGGTAAACCTGACATGATCGTGAGTTATCCTTCCTTACCCGTTGAGCAATTAGCCAACAAAAAGGGCGTAATTCTGTTTGAGGTACAGGGCTGGAGTGACGCCGCAGGTCATGCAACATTCTGGAATGGTTTAACCTGTTCGGATCACTGTTATTTCAATGCGCCGGAGACGAATTACACGACGACCAAAGCTAATTTTTGGGAGTTGCCATGAAAAAAATGATTGCTAGTCTACTGTTGCTCACCAGTTCCGCCTCTGTGTATGCAACTGACGATCCGGTGTCGTTTGTCAAAAAAATGCCTTATAAGCAAGTTGTTAAAGACGTTGTTTTTTCTCGCTGCCTGGCACAAGTTGCAGATGATAAAAGCCAGTTTTCTCTGGATGCAGCCCGTAGCAGTAGCGCATTACTGGAATGGGTGCCTTTCGATATTGAAAATGGCAATGACAAAATTAATGCTCTTATTAATAAATATAAAGGTGCAACCAATGCCTTTCATTCTGAGAGAAAACCCGATGTAAAAGGCGTAACCTTAAACTGCCTGCGTCTTTATCATAGTGACGAACTTAATCAACTTGCTCCTCAATTAATCATCGGAAATCCTGACCGCACCTGGATTCAGGATAATCCACAATAGTATAAGACTTCACATTCTTTCCTTTCGTTCAGGGGGAATGTAAGACTGTCAAATGACACGGGTCGTTTGATATGAGGCAGAGGTAAAATATGGACGGTTTTATTCAGCCCCATGCTTTCCTGTTTGCCATATAAGGGCTTTTTCGAAAGCAATATTGTTCATCCACGAAGAGTAGATATTATGGCTATTGATATGTTTCTGAAGGTCGAGGGTGTTACGGGCGAATCTAAAGATTCTAACCACACCGGCTGGACTGATATTACCTCCTTCTCCTGGGGCGCGTCCCAGCCAGGTAATATGAGCGTTGGCGGTGGCGGCGGTGCCGGTAAAGTGAACTTTAACGATCTGCACGTTAACGCTCTGATCGACAAATCCACTACAGCAATCCTGAAACACTGCGCAAGCGGTAAACACCTGACCAAAGTTGAACTGTCCGTCTGCAAAGCGGGTGGTCAGCAGGTTGAATACACCCGCATCACCCTGGAAGACGTTCTCGTGACTTCCGTTCAGTACACGGGTGCAGACAACGGCGATACCGTTGGCGTGACCTATGCATTCCAGGCTGCGAAAGTGAAACAGCAGTACTGGGAGCAGACCACTGCCGGTGGTAAAGGTGCTGAAAGCAGCGCTGGCTGGAACATCAAAGAAAACAAAGAAGCGTAATTGCGCGCGTGACCGGGGAGTTTTCCCCGGTCATTATTTATAGAGACTTAATTTCGTTTGCAAAGGGATGTCAATATGAGCGTAAAATCAACGGTTGCTCCTGGTTATTGTGTTGTTCAGCAGGCTGGTACGTTAGATTTCCAGGCAAGACTACTGTTCAATAAACCAGACAGTGAAGCGGCACGTTATTTTATGCAAGTGAACAGGGACACACGGTGGTTAAAACCCGGGCAAATATTGATCCTTAATGCTCCGGGTGCTGAAAATGCGGTTCAGCTAAAACAATTACAAAATGCAAAGCAAAAGGTTAATGGAGCATTGGCAGAACTGAATACAGATGAAGCTAATTTCTTTAACAAGCATTTTAGTACCATCGCAGCATTAACTAATTTTATGGATAAATCTCTCGGGGTGGTTGCTGATGCAGGTGAAAGGTACTTTAGCGAAATAGAAAAGAAATTAAAAGCTATCGAACTGGCTTATCAAAATCAATACAGAACGCAAGGCACATTGATCGGGCAGCAGTTTTTTGTTGAAAGGCAAAAACTTTTTTCTGAGCTGGACGTTTTATTAAATAAGCTGTCCAGACTAACGCTGAAACTGAAACCTTATGAAGAAATCAAGCACGCTTTAGGTTTATCAAGCAGGTCAATTGTCCACGAATGGAGTACTGCGGGTGTTGCCTCGATACGAGGGTATTCAACATATGTAGACAATGCTTCAAAAGCTGCCCGTTTTCTGAAAATGGGAGGATGGCTTGCTATCGGCTTCGCTGGTGCAAACACAACCAATGAAGTTTACGATGCCTGTACAGTAGGTAGAGAGCAGAGTTGTTCCAAAGTCGCCGTTAAGAAGTACAGTCAATTTGGCGCCAGTCTTGCGGGCGGGATTTATGGCGGAAAATATGGCGCCATGGCTGGGGCTGGCGTATGTGTTGCATTGGGCGTGGCAACAGGTGGTGTAGGGTTGCTCGCGTGTTCTGTGGTAGGAGCCGCTGCGGGTGGATACATTGGTGGCGAAGTTGCCGGTGGAGCAACTGAATATGTCATGGATAAGCTATGGTGAATTTAGAAAATATTCTTTTATTTCTGATTGTTGTTTTATTTTTACTTGTCGTAATTATGGACTTCATCAGTTCCCGTTATTTTAAAAAACACGAGGCCGAATATAATCAGCTTCTTTCAGAATATAGGCAAAAAGGCTACGATCTCGATCTGGTGACAAATTACGCATCATTTTTTGGTTCGCTGGCGAACTATCAAAAAATAATCTGGTTTGTTCGTCTTCGCAAAGGCGTGAAGATGAAATTTACCAAAGACAGAAATGTTCAGGACGATGCCTATAAATTCGTTCAGGCTTTACCGGAAGAGAGAATCGGCTGGATATTAAAACTGCATCGACGCTATAAAGCTCAGGCCTTACTTTTTACGCTATGGCTGCTTATCGGCATTATTTTCCTGAATGTAGTCAAATAGCTTTAATCAGCCCTTAACCCCCAAACCCCGCCGTTCTCACCCCCGAGAGCGGCAGCGTTTGAGCGCTAATCATACCAGCAGGAATACGCCATGCGATTCACGATTATTTCTACGAAACCCGGTCATCAGCCGCCGCAAAGCAGCTGTGATTTTTATGCCCCGGGCGGCACCATTGGGCGCGGTACGGATAACAATCTGGTGCTGCCGGACAATGACCGCACCATCTCGCGTTTGCAGGCCATCGTTCACGTCGACGCCAGTGGCGAATGCCGCGTCACGAACCGCGGCAGCGTTACCCGCGTGGTACTGAATGATATCCCGCTGGAGCGTGGGCGTCAGGTTGAGCTTCAGGATGGGGATATTCTCGGTATTGATGATTATCGCATTGAAGTCAGCGAACTCATTCATGACACCCAGCCCGTAAGCCGCATGGCGGCCAGCATGCAGCAGGCGCGCCCAGTGGCGACACCTGCACCAGCGCCGCAACCGAAACCGGCCAGCGCCGCGCCTCGTGGAAAAGCTGAACCTACGGCCGTGCCGTCGGAAATCTGGGACAGCCTGATGCAGGAGTTTTCCATCTCCGACAGCATCTCCAGCAACCGGGCAAAACCACAGCCCGCCGCATCCCACGATCCGTTCTCTCAGCCTGCGGCCCCGGAGCGGAATGCCGAAGATCCGTTGGCAATGTTTAACGACGCCGAACCGTCGCTTGAACGTAAAAACGTTGATCCGGACACGCTGTTTAGCGATGAAGCGTTGTTTAAAAAAGAGAGCATCTTTGACGATGTCACCCCTTCAACGCTGGTACAGCCGGACGAAAGCAAACCTGCCCAGCCAAAGGAAGAGGCGTCGGACGAACTCGATCCGTTAGCCCTGTTTGGCGGGTCGGCGAGCGCACCTGCCGCGCGTCACGATGACCCTCTCGGCCTGATGGGCGGCGCGCCGTTAACCCATCCGGATGAAATCGTGGCCGATAAGCCGGAGCCAAAGCCTGAAGCGCAAGCCGCACAGGAAGAGGATGCGCTGGCCAGCTCACCGCTGTTCGATCCCGAACCGACTGAACCACAGGATGCGCCGCGCGCGGAAGAGGAGCCCGCGCGCCCTGATTACGCTGGCTTCACCATGCCAACACCGCAGGCCGTGGCGCGCAGCAACGCGCAGGCGCCTAAAGGCCGCCTGCGTATCGATCCGGTTAAAAACGCTGCATCGCCTGCTGCCTCCGCGCAGACCGGCGAGCGGGGCGAGGTGCTTCAGGGCGAACTGCTGGAGGCGCTGCTGGAGGGCATGGGCCTGAGCGAAATGCAGCCGGTACCGCAATTCGACCGGGAAAATATGCGTCAGCTGGGGCAGATCCTGGGCATGTTCTCGCAGGGGACCGTGGCGCTGCTCTCCTCGCGCTCCATCCTCAAGCGTGGGGTGAAAGCCGATATGACCATGGTGCTCGACGATGCGAACAACCCGTTCAAACTGTTGCCGACCGGGAAAACGGTGCTGATCCAGATGTTCGGCACGCCGATGCCGGGCTTTATGCCGCCGACCAAATCGGTGCGTGATGCGCTGATCGATCTCCAGGCACACCAGCTAGGGATGATCTCTGGTATCCGCGCCATTATCGCCGCCATGCTGCAATCCTTTAACCCGGAACAGCTGGAAGAGCAGGCGAAGCAGAACGGGATGACGTCACGCCTGGCGCTGCCGGGCAGCCGTAAAGCCGCGCTGTGGGATTATTTCGTTCGCAGCTATGGCGAGACGGCGGGCGAGATCGAGGACGACTTCCATACCCTGTTTGGCGAAGCCTTCCTCCATGCCTATGACATGGAGGTCAATCAGTACAAAGACTCACAAAGCGGATCGGAAGAAAAATGAATATCGCAACGGCTTCTCTCTCCCGCCAGGGGACGCGCGCCAGCAACCAGGATCAGACGGGAGAAACCATCGGGGAACGTTCAGCCTGCTTTGTCGTCTGTGACGGCATCGCAGGCCTGCCGGGCGGCGAGGTGGCCGCTGAGCTGGCCCGCAACAGCATTATTTCCCGCTTTGATGGCGACAAGCACCTGAATGCGCAGCATATTCGTGACTACGTCCAAACGGCGAACCGCACCATTCTCAGCGAACAACAGGCCGTGCAGGACTATCGCCGGATGGGCACCACGCTGGTCAGCCTGTTTATCGACAGGGATTACCGTCTGGCTTACTGGGCGCACGCCGGAGACAGCCGCCTGTACCTGTTTCGCCGCGGCTGGCTGTGGCATGTCACCACCGATCACAGCCTCGTGCAGCAGATGAAAGATGCCGGGCATCAGACCGACGATCTCAACAGCAACCTGCTGTATCTGGCGCTGGGTATTGAGAATGGCGGACCGGAAGCGAGCTACAGCGATGTCGTGCAGGTTGAGGACGGTGATGCCTTCCTGCTCTGCACCGACGGTTTCTGGCACGGCGTCAGCGAAGAGCAGATGAAGCAGTCGCTGCACATGGTCAATACGCCACAGGAGTGGCTGACCTTAATGAACCAAATCATTCAAAAGAATGCCGAACAGGAGGGCAATGCTCAGGATAACTATACCGCCGTGGCGGTGTGGATGGGCAACCCTCAGGACACCACTTTGCTGCATACGCTCTCTGACGCAGCACAATTTCTTCCCTGCGGAACTGATTAGACACACAAGGATTGATATGAAACTTTGGCTATCGGGTTTGGCTCTTCTGACGGTGGCGACCACCGCACAGGCTGAAAACTTCCGCATCGTGCAGTCTCCTGCGCAGAAGCTGGATATCTGGATCGACAACATTAAAGACAATACGCCGCAAAGCTGGTGTAAGGCGGACGTGGCGCTGCGTATCGTGGCGAACGGCAAGAAAGAGGTTTCGGTGCTGGAAAACTTCGTGCCGCGCCTTGGCTCGCTGCTGGAGCACCAGTGCAGCAAGCTGAATACCCTGAACTTGACGCTTAACGATCCGGAAGGCACGACGCTTGCCCGGGGCACAGCGGCTAAAGCGCAGGACTGGGCGCTGGTGGTGAAGCAGCAGGAAACGGCGGCGGCAACGACCACCACCTCAGGCGTGCTGCTGCCACCTGACCAGAATCCGGAGACGCACACCGTGGCGGCAGATCGTACGCCATGGCAGGAGTTCACCCTTCAGGACGGTTGCCACCTGCGCACCTTCTGGGAGGGCGGTTCCTCCGCGCCAGCGCTGTTTATTCCGGATTCCGACACCACCCGCTGCGGCAACGGCAGCTGGCTCAGCGGCCACACCGTGGTGACGCAGAACCGTAACGGGACGCAGAAAGCGATTCCGGTCACCTACATTCACGGCTTCCCGGTGATGGGGCTGAACAACGCGGTCGATCCTGAAAAGTCGCTGATCACCTCCGTCAACAAAGAACGCATGGTCTTCAGCACCCCGAACAGCGACCAGAGCTGGATGATCCTGCCGTACGACAGCACCCTGAACGGCTGGAAGAGCAACGGCACGGTGGCGGTGGAAATCACCCGTGAGATCGCCAGCGACGACGCCAGACTCCAGGCGCGTATCGCAGAGGTGAAGAAGATCTGGAGCGCATGGGTTGCACCGGGCGCGGAGCTGAACGTTATTCTGATTGACACGCTGCGCCCGCAGCTGCGCGATCCGGCAGTGGGCACCTGGCGCGCGGCGAATTAAGGAGGGGCTATGAATACGCTTTATCAACGTCTGGCGGGTGAGTCGATTAGCGACGCGCTGCTTCGCCTGGAAGCCGATATCAAAGCCCGTCCGGCGGATGCCGATCTGCGCGCTGCGTTTGTGCAGTTTCTGATCCTCAGCGGCAACTGGGCGCGCGCCCTGACCCAGCTGAAAAGCTGGCTGGCGCTGAAGCCGCAGGCAAAACCGACCGTAACGCTGCTGGAGCAGGCCATTCAGGGTGAACATCAGCGTGCGCGCGTGTTCGCGGGAGAGGCGCGACCGGCAATGCCCGAGGCGCAGTGGCCGTGGCTGAAGACGTTAGCCCAGGCGCTGACCGAAAGCGCCGGGCAAGCGCAAACGCTGCGCCTGGCGGCACTCGAACAGGCCCCGGCAAGCCGCGGGCAGGTCACGCTGGAGAATGAAGAGAGCCACACCTTTGAATGGCTGATGGACGGCGATGCCCGTCTGGGGCCGGTGTGTGAAACCCTGGTCAATGGCCGTTATTTCTGGGTGCCGTTCTGCGCCATCGACGCGATCCGTTTTCAGGCTCCGGCCAGCGTAACCGATCTGGTGTGGCGTCATGCGCTGGTCCGCCTCACGGACGGCACCGAGCAGGTGTGTCAGATCCCGGCGCGTTATCCGTTTGCTGACGGGGTGCCAGACAGCGTTAAGCTGGGGCGCACCACCGAATGGCTCCCGCTGGACGATGACGGCGCCCTGTATGAAGGCATGGGACAGAAAGCCTGGCTGAGCGAGCAAAGCGAAAGCCCGCTGCTTACCCTGAGCCTGGTGACATTTACCTCGGATGGTGCGGATGAGTAATCCCGCTGGCGAAGGCGATCTGCTGCGCAGCGGCTGGCAGGCCCGCAGCAGGCAGGAGAAAGTGGGGGCGCGCGACAAAATGCAGCCCTCACTGCTGGATCGCCTGACGGATAACGATCCGGAAAAAAAACGCGAGTCCGCCAACAGCAATCTGATTACCCACGCCGCGCTGCGTCGTAACGTCCTGCGGGATTTACAGTGGTTGTTTAATACCATCAACCACGATGCCTCCAGCGATCTGAGCGGGCTGACGCAGGTGAGCCGTTCCGTCGTTAACTTTGGCGTCGCGCCGCTGGCGGGGAAAAGAATGTCCGATATCGAATGGCACGACATTCAGCGCAAGCTCACCGAAGCGATTATTAACTTTGAACCGCGGATCCTGCCGCAGGGGCTTCAGGTTCGCTGCGTGTCCGACACCTCCTCGTTAGATCTGCACAACGTTCTGTCTATCGAAATCAAAGGCCGCCTGTGGTGCGTACCGTATCCGCTGGAGTTTCTCTTTCGCACCGACGTCGATCTTGAGAACGGCCATTTTGAACTGAAGGATGCGGGGTAATTATGGAAAGCAAACTGCTCGAATATTACAACCGTGAACTGGCCTATCTGCGCGAGATGGGCGCAGAGTTCGCCGAGCGTTACCCGAAAGTGGCGGGGCGGCTCGGCATGCGCGGCATCGAAGTGGCGGACCCGTACATTGAGCGCCTGATGGAAGGTTTCGCCTTCCTGACCTCCCGCGTGCAGATGAAAATGGACGCCGAATTTCCGCGCTTTTCACAGCGTATGCTGGAGATGATTGCGCCAAATTATCTGGCGCCTACGCCGTCGATGGCGATCGCTGAAATTCAGCCCGACAGCAGCCGCGGCGACCTGAGCAAAGGCTTTATTGTGCCGCGCGGCACCATGATGGACAGCCTGGCGCTGAAAAAAACCGGCGTTACGTGCAGCTATACCACGGCGCACGAGGTGAACCTGCTGCCGTTAAAAATTGAGCGGATCGAGCTGGGCGGCGTTCCCGCCGATCTGCCGCTGGCCCAGCTCGGCCTGAGCCAGCGGGGGATCAGCAGCGCCTTACGGATCCGCATTGCCTGCGATGGCCCGCAGCATCTCGGGCACCTGGACTTTGACCGCCTGGAGTTCTTCTTAAGCGGCCCGGACATCGAGGCTCTGAAGCTGCTGGAGCTGGTGATGGAGCACCACGCGGGTATTGTCTGCCAGACGGTCAGCAAGCAGCCCCAGCGCCAGCTGCTGTCGTCTGACGCCCTGCGTCAGGAAGGCTTTAATGCGGACCAGGCGCTGCTCCCGGACGATCTGCGCAACTTCGACGGCTATCGCCTGTTGCAGGAGTACTTTGCGTTCCCGGCGCGTTTTCGTTTCATCAGCCTGAGCGGGCTGGGCAAGCTGATCCAGCGCTGCGAAGACGAAAAAGCGTTTGATATCTTCATTCTGCTCGACAAGAGCGACGATCAGCTGGAGCGCGTGGTGGATGCCAGCCACCTGGCGCTGCACTGCACGCCGGTGATCAACCTGTTCCCGAAAGTGGCGGCCCGGCAGAAGCTGAGCGAAAGCCAGCATGAATACCACCTGGTGGTGGATAACATCCGCCCGCTGGATTATGAAATTTATGCCGTGAAAAAAATCTATGCCAGCGCGGATGGTCAGCGGGACGACCAGACGTTTCGTCCGTTCTGGAGTACCTGGAGCGGAGACGCGGGCAACTACGGCGCCTATTTTTCCCTGCGCCGTGAGCAGCGCGTTCTCTCCGAACACGCGCTGCGCTATGGCACCCGCACGGGCTATATCGGCTCGGAGGTCTTCGTCTCGCTGGTGGATGCGCAGCACGCGCCGTGGCAGGAGAATTTGCGCTACATTTCCGCCGAGGTGCTGTGCACCAGCCGTGACCTGCCGCTGATGCTTCAGCAGGAGCTTGGGCAGTTTATTATGGCCGACTCCATGCCGGTGAAGGCGTTAACCCTGCGTAAAGGCCCTACGCCGCCGCGTCCGGCGCTGGCGGAAGGGTTCAGCACCTGGCGGCTCATCAGCCAGCTGCAAATGAACTACCTCAGCCTGATGGACAGCGAAAACGAAGAGGGCGCTGCCGCGCTGCGTCAGCTGTTAGGGCTGTACGCCAACCTGGCCGAGACGCCGGTTGCCCGTCAGGTGGATGGCGTTCGTCACTGCGTGCTGGAGCCGGTGCACCGTCGCGTGCCTGAACCCGGCCCGGTGGTGTTCGCCCGCGGGATCGGCATCACCCTGACGGTGGACGAACGCGCCTTTTCCGGCGCCAGCCCATGGCTTTTCGGCAGCGTGCTGGAACGCCTTTTTGCCCGCCTGGTCTCCATCAACAGTTTTACGGAGTTCACGCTCAAGAGCCAGCAGCGTGGTGAAATCGGCTACTGGGTGCCGCGCATGGGTAAAAGGGCGCTGGTATGAGTGAAGTTGCCCCTGCAACGCTGCGCGTGCATCGCCTGACGCCGCTGCCCGATGCGTTCTGGCGCGGAGTGCGCGAGACGCCGTGGCGCTACGATCTGTTCCAGCTGTTAAGACGCATTGATGCCCAGGGCGGTGAGCGTTACCCGCTGGGGCGCGCGCCGCTGCCGAAATTTGAGCCGCTGCGTATTGGTCAGCAGCCTTCAATGGGCTTTGCGCCGTCAACGGTTGCTGAGGTCCGGCAGCGGGAAGAGAACGGACTGCATGACGTTTCCATACTGAGCTTCGGCCTGTTTGGTCCTAACGGCCCGCTGCCGGTGCACATGACTGAGTATGCCCGCGAGCGTATTCATCATCATCAGGATCACAGCCTCAGCGCGTTTGCCGACCTCTTTCACCACCGCCTGACGCTGCTGTTCTACCGCGCCTGGGCGGACGCGCAGCCTGCCGTTTCACTGGATCGCAACGACAACAGGCGCTTCGAAGGGTATCTGGCATCGCTGATTGGCATGGGGCAGCCTGCCCAGATGTCGAAAGGCAGCCTGAGCGCGCACGCCCGCTTTACTCACGCCGGGCACCTGACCCGACACGGGCGGGACCCGGAAGGGCTGGAGAAAATCCTGCGCAACTATTTCAACGTGCCGGTCAGGCTGGTGGCCAACGTCCCGCAGTGGATGCCGCTCTCAACGCGGGAGCAGGCACAGCTGGGCGAGGGGCGGCGTATGCCGCGCATGGGAGAGTCCGCTTTTCTCGGCATTGCGGTACGCGACGTGCAGCATAAATTTCGGCTTGAGATTGGCCCGTTGAGCGCAGACGACTACAACCGTTTTCTGCCGGGCGAAGGGTGGGTGACCGAGCTGCGCGACTGGGTGCGACAGTACGCCGGGGTGGAATTTGAATGGGAAACACGGGTGATCCTGCGCGCCGATGCGGTGCAGGGCGCCACGCTCGGTAGCGCCGGGCGATTAGGGTACAACACCTGGCTCGGCCTTCAGCCTCAGCCTGTTCCGCGTGGCGATCTGGTGTATCGCGCAGAGCGATAATCCTTCCGTATACCGAATCATTGTTAATGGAAACTAACATGTCAGAAATTAGCCGTGCCGTGCTTTTCGGCAAACTGGATACGCTGTTATTTACCTCTCTGGAAAGCGCGACTGCCTTCTGTAAGCTGCGCGGCAACCCGTACGTTGAGCTGGTGCACTGGCTGCATCAGCTGATGCAGCAGCAGGATGGCGATCTGCAACAGGTCATTCGTCACTTCGCCCTTGATGAACAGCAGCTGACGCGCGATATCGTGGCGGCGCTGGATGCCCTGCCGCGTGGCGCGAGTTCCGTGTCTGATCTTTCCGAGCATATCGACAGCGCCGTCGAGCGCGCCTGGGTCTACGGCTCGCTGAAGTTTGGCGTCAGCCGCATCCGCGGCGGCCATTTGCTGATCGGCATACTGAAAACGTGGAATCTGGCTAACGTGCTGAAAAGCATTTCGGCGCAGTTCACCCGTCTTAACGTCGAGGTGCTGATCGAGCAGTTCGACGCCATTTGCGCCAGCAGCAAAGAGAGCCAGCAGGCCGCCGCCGCTGCGGACGCGCCTGCCGGGGCAGTACCGGCTGCGCAGGGCACGCTGGCGCAGTATGGTCAGGATCTGACGGCGCGCGCCCGGGAAGGGAGAATCGACCCGGTGGTGGGGCGCGATGAAGAGATCCGCCAGATGGTCGATATTCTGATGCGTCGTCGCCAGAACAACCCCCTGCTGACCGGGGAAGCCGGCGTCGGGAAAACGGCGGTGGTGGAAGGGCTGGCGCTGCGTATCGCTGACGGCGACGTGCCGGAGCCGCTGCAAAACGTTCAGCTGTGGCTGCTGGATATCGGCATGCTTCAGGCCGGCGCGGGCATGAAAGGGGAATTTGAGGCGCGCCTCCAGGCGCTGATTAACGAGGTGCAGTCCAGCGCCACGCCAATTATTCTGTTTATCGATGAGATCCACACTCTGATTGGCGCTGGCGGTCAGCAGGGCACCGGCGATGCTGCTAACCTGCTCAAGCCTGCCCTGGCGCGCGGGCAACTGCGCACCATCGGCGCGACCACCTGGGCGGAATACAAAAAATACATTGAGAAAGATCCGGCGCTGACCCGCCGTTTCCAGACCGTACAGGTTCACGAGCCGGACGAAGCCAAAGCCGTGCTGATGCTGCGCAGCACCGTGTCGCCGCTGGAAACCCATCATCAGGTTTTACTCCTCGACGAAGCGGTCAGCGCGGCGGTGAAACTGTCGCATCGCTATATTCCTGCGCGTCAGCTGCCGGATAAAGCGGTGGCGCTGCTGGACACCGCCTGCGCGCGCGTGGCCGTCAGCCAGAGCGCGCCGCCTGCCCAGCTGGAAGACTGTCTGCGTCACCTGGCGGCCCTGGACGTGGAGCTGGAGATTGCTGAACGCGAAGTGCGCGTGGGGGCGGGCGATCCGGCGCGTGTGGCGGCCTTAACCGCCGAACGTGACGCGTTCGAAACCCAGCGCGAAGCTCTGGCCCGTCGCTGGGAAGAAGAGCGCACGCGGGTGCAGGAGATTATCCGTCTGCGTGCCGCGCTGTTTGCGGCGGGTGATGAGGATACGGCTGAACTGCGCGGCCAGCTGGCAGAACAGCAGCAGGCGCTGAAGACCTTACAGGGTGACGAACCGCTGCTGTTTGCCGCGGTGGATGAGAACGTGGTGGCTGCGGTGGTCTCAGACTGGACCGGGATCCCGCTGGGCCGGATGGTGAAAAATGAGATTGACGCGGTGCTGAACCTGGCCGACACGCTGAACCAGCGGGTTATTGGTCAGCGTCACGGTCTGGATCTGATTGCCCGTCGGGTAAAAACCTCGCGGGCGAAGCTTGACGATCCGAACAAACCGGTCGGCGTATTCATGCTCTGCGGGCCATCCGGCGTGGGTAAAACCGAAACCGCGCTGGCGCTGGCGGAGTCCCTTTACGGCGGCGAGCAGAACGTCATTACCATCAACATGAGTGAATTCCAGGAAGCGCACACCGTTTCGACGTTAAAAGGTGCGCCTCCGGGCTATGTGGGCTATGGTGAAGGCGGCGTCTTAACCGAGGCCGTGCGCCGCCGTCCCTACAGCGTGGTGCTGCTGGATGAAATTGAAAAAGCGCACCCGGACGTGCACGAGATCTTCTTCCAGGTCTTCGACAAGGGCTGGATGGAGGACGGCGAAGGGCGTCACATTGATTTCCGTAACACCATTATTATTCTGACCTCTAACGTCGGCAC